>Ga0247609_10000870_pt1 | contig 38586 bp, 51 predicted proteins | sample 172DNAGHGlowgp2_FD_193487 | JGI IMG/M metagenome (GOLD analysis project Ga0247609, IMG submission 193487) | Sheep rumen microbial communities from Palmerston North, Manawatu-Wanganui, New Zealand - 1728 DNA GHGlow gp2 | ecosystem: Host-associated > Mammals > Digestive system > Stomach > Rumen ... | reverse complement strand
TGTAATCGATGAAGTAGGACACCTTACCGTAGGTATTGATTAATTTCAAACAGCAGTGTAACTAGCGTGATTGCTTGATGAAGTAGTTGGACTGATTTATGAACTCCTTGAACAGCTGTACATACATTAAAAATACAAGGCTCAACAGCATATTATGATTGAGTGGCTTATTCTATTTCATATAGTGCAAATCTATGAATAAATTACTGATTGTGAGTTTTTGTATATAATAATCCATCTGTGCCAACTAGTAGTGGTGATTATGGAAAGGTATTTTACTTAAAAATAAGCGATTCAAACGAAACTCCATTATATGACTTAGTACCTTGTTACCGTAAATCAGACGGCGAAATCTGAATGTATGACCTAGTAACAAATACATTCTTTACTAACCAAGGAACAGGAACGTTTGCTAAGTGATGAGATGTGAATTAAATCAGATTTATATAATAACATTTAACTAATGACAGAGGCAGAGGGAGTTGTAATTAATATAGCAGGAGGGATTACTCTATGAACAATCCTACAATACTTTGGATTAAGTGGAGAAACAATAATAATTCTGACAGTTATGTTATTACTAGACCGAATATTTTGAGTGATAGACGCATACATCCAATGAAACCTTCAATCTAAATTAATGGCAACAGGAATACTAAAGAAAGGTACGAGATGGCTATTACCTTTCATAATAATAACAGCTATTAAATGAGCAGGACTAGAGAATGCTGACTTTATAGGAACAGCAATAGTTTCCATCCTCATAGTAGCAGAGTGTTACAGCATAATATGACATATATACAGCATTAACTATAAGGAACAATTAACAGAGATGGACGCTTTGAAGTTATTGCTACAACGAATTGCTAAGGTTTTAAAATGAAAGGTAGAAGAAACTTTACCTCCTAAGAAAGAAGATGAATGAAACGACAATACAGAATCATCAGAACAAATCTAGGTTATAAAATCTGAAAAAAAAGGAAGAACGAGAATGGGACAATGGAATGTTGGTTTTTATGACCAAATAACAAATGGGGCTTAGAGCCTAAATATGCCAAGACATTTTATACAGAAGATGACGTTAAATGAGCTTTAGTTGTTATAAAGGCAAAAGATGTCAAAGACGCTGATTAAGATTATACTGCTATTAATAATTTTGGTCAGCTTTTTATTTATTATTACAGTATGATAGAACGAATATGCGAAATACTACTTAAGTTCTCTAGAAATTGCCACGCTAAATGACGACTTTTATATTATAGAGAAAAATATAAGCAATATGGGAAAAAAGAGAGCTGAATGAGAAGTGAAGGAAATCACTTACAGCCATCATCATATTTTACCACGTTCACAACACGGTGCAAACAACGATTCAAACATAGAAATAATACGTGATGTTCAACATCGCGCTATCCACACGCTGTTTGAAAACAAAATGATAGCGGAGCAGTTGATAAGGACAATAAATCTAAGTGAAAAGGCGCTAAGAGATGACGTAAGAACACGATTAATCGAAACCCTAACAAGTAGGAATATTTATGACCCATATCTACGATATAAGGGGAATTGTATAGATTAGAAATGCTAGGTTATAGTTGGAGTAAGGAAGATTTTAGAGAAAAATTAGTTTTTAAATACCATCAAAATATAATGAAAGAGGCAATATTCATAGAATGAGATTCTTGTGCTAAATGCTATATGATGAAACCACACGCACAGAGGCGAGCAGAGGCTAACGGATATGAGTTCCAAGTATTCAGATTTGATAACGAGAATGTTAAAGAATTTGATATACAAGCTGTCCCAATGCTAATTCTAAGGGAGGACGGAAACGTAAAGGAAATCCTAAATATGGAAGGAATAGTAAATTTAATTTCTAAAAAATAAACCAATGTACAAAATCGAAAACGGGTGTTTGTGAGATAATGCCCAAATCACAGACTATTTACTAGAGGGGTTTGAGGATAGCTTGCCTGCTTTGGTAAAACAAGACGATATAATATATGCTTATAACCAATATAAGCAAAATCGGAGTAAAAAAAGCTGTACGGTCTTTTCTGCGATATGAGCCATATCAGATTTATTTAATTATGAATTTCCTCTAGATGAAATAAAGAAGGTGGACGATATGAGCTATGACAGGGGTAGATTCCCCGATAGCTGACGATGGACACAGAGTGCTGTTAAGTTGGTAGCCGATTATTGGAATGAAAACCATAAAGATTTATGAGAAGTGGCTTATTACCGTGTAGAAAAACAAAATAACGAGGTTATTAATAACGTGTTGGATAAATGATACACTTTGATGACATCATTCAACGGAAATTACAATTATATCAAAGACTACGACGCTGACGGGGTGTTAAATTGAACAAAGTTTTGAACAGCAACATTCGGACACGCCATAAATGTAAGGAAAGTGAAATGAAAGAGGTCTTGTAAGGATAGTGCTAGTTGAACAATACACAATATATATGAATTAGAACACACGTTGGAGGAAATAACTTGTTATTCATCTAACGCTTATGTATATACCAAAGTAAAGGATAACCAATTAGAGAGAATCAAAAAGCTGAATGAGATAAGGACGAGGTTATTACAGGGTATCCCATTGAATGGTGAATTATGGCATTTAACTGACGTAAAAGATTATAAGGATAGACTACATAATATGAATGATACGTACAGAGAATGGCTAAAATATATAGAAAATGAGTTGAAATCTTATAGCTAGTAAGTATATAAAAAATATCTTCGTACAAAAAAGAGGGCGTTAATTCCCTCTTTTCTATTTATATGCGTAATATGGAGGCTAAAAAAAATCATCTAATAATAAAGCAATTCATAATATTAATAAACCATAGTATATCGGTGTAAAGAATATCAAAAGTGCCTTAAATAGGGCTTTCCGCTTTTTGTCTATTTTCGATTTTCTCAAAATCTCCGACAAAAACCCCATAGGAAATCATAATAAAGGTATGATAAACATAGCTCCCCATACTAGCAATATAATGGCGTTTACTATTGTTACCATCAAAAATTAGTTAATATCTAAAACATAACAATTATATGGGTTTTGTTTTTGTTTGTCAAATTTTATACTACATATAACCGTAAGCGTGATTTAATGCCTCCTCTATTCATTCAATAGAGTTTAAATCTGTGTAGCCATCTATTCGGTATCGTTCGTCATCATCCTCGCATATTCCGTCAATTTCCGATTTATTAATAAATCTCTCTGGTGTATCCTTATTATATCAAAGGTAAATTAAGTCTTTGCGTTCAGATTTTTCCCTCATCCCCACACAAAGTAAAAGTTGCTTTAATTCTCTGTCTAGAATATGGTATCGTCCATCCGTTTCAGAAAAAATTAATGAATATCTTTTAGTCATTTTTATAAATTATTATAATCTAAAATGTAGCTTATTGCCTGCCTCTTAGTATATCGTTTCTCGCTTGCGTCATATCGAAATTTAGTATATTTCGGTGCGTTCAATATTGCCTTCAAGGTCAGACACAAATAAGATTTACCCTCATCAAAGGACATTTCGTTGCTATATCTTCCGTCAACAAGGGCGTGTGCTTTTTGTAAGAGTTTGTAACTCTCGCTATTTTCGGGTAGCGTAAAATATTTGACGCCTCCGTTTTTAAGTCAAATTATACATTCCATCTGTAAAAAATTAGTTATTTAAAAATCTTGTAACCTCCCGCTATTAATCGTTCTAGTTGGATATATTCGTAAATCAGTTTTCTTTTTTTCTTATCTGTTTCTTTTCGGTATCTATCTATTTGCTTTTCTACATTCTCGGGGTATGGTTTATTTCGGTATTGTGTTAAAATAATCTCTGTTACGAGTTTATTTTCCTTCCTTCCTCTCATTTTAATAGAGTTAAATTATAAAATTAGTTGTTTCCCCAATATGTTGGTATATTTACGGGGTGTTTTTTAGCAAGAGTATAAAAAAATCAGTCTTTCATTGTCTGTTTTGTGGTCTTTGGTATTATTAATCGTGGTCGGTCGCCGTTCCGTAACTTATTATTCCGTTTTGGCTGTTCCTTTTCACTAATGAAAAAATGATTTCCCCATTGTCATATATAATGGTATCTTAATAACCTAGCCACTTTACAATAATAGTCTAATTTATCATAAACAAGAATTTCCCTTGTTTGTAAGCGGTCTTTAATATATTTATTTAATTCCATTTGTAATATAATTAACGGATAAAACTTTCAAAAATCTGTATCGTTCAATAATCACTATGGATATAAGTGTCGCTAATTACTGCGTCTTTTAGCATTCCGTCTTGTTCCCATATATTCTTTAATTCGTCAAACTCCTTTTTAGCTTTCTTAAAATCGCTAAAAGTAGCCGTACATACACTAAAACCATTATATAACATACGTTCTAGTATCCATACAGAATTAGTTTTTCTTGCCTCCTCTAGCTTTGTTTTTTCTATAAATTCTCTTATATCTTGGCGCAATTCGTCGCTTTTATCATCAAAAAATACAAGTCTTTGTGCCTCATTTCCGTAATAATCTGTATAAAATACCTTATAATATTCGTCTGTTCTTTTATCTCATTCTATATGGTATTTTTTTATAAATCATTGAGATTTTAATATTTCAAAATCTCGTGCTAGTTCTTTTTTAGTCATTGTCGTAATTTGTAATAATATAAAAATTATTTAGATTTTTTAATCTGTTCTGCTCTCTCTATTATTTCGTCTAGTCGGTCTTCCACGTCTTCGTCATCTATATTGTCAAAATAGTCCCCGTTATCCTTATATCGGTCTGCCCTTTTTAACCCTTCCATAATTTCAGAAACGCCCCAAAAGTCGCCCTGTTCGGCTTTATATTTTACACAGTCCATTACTTGTTCCTCACTAACCATTGTATATTCTAGTTCCTCTAAATCTCTATCGCTTTCCTCGTTTATATAGTCAATAATAGCGTTTTTTATGTCGGGTATCCAATAATCGGAAATTCTGCCTCCCTCTTTAATCTCTTTGAGGGTTTTTAAAAGTCTGTTTATAGGTTTCATTTGTAATTATAAAATAATATAAAAATGTTAAATGGTATATTGTTCCATCTTGTTTTCGTACTCGTCTATAATTCATTCTGTGTCCCGTACTAACTGCTCTTTTATTTCCAATATCTCCCGATTATCTCAAAAATATCTATCGTCTAGCTCCGTGTTTATCTCAATTTCGGGGGATATATTCATAATACAGGAAAAACTATCCTCGTAAACTTTCCCGTTTACGCTATATTTAACTAAATACCGTCTAGGCTCTGTAATTCCTCTCATATCTAAAATATTAATAATTTAAAAGTTCGGGGTTTTGCGGTATAATAAAATCATCTGTTAAAAGACGCCCCGCAAACATTCCCTTAATAATTCCCCTTAATTCCGCAAAAGAATAAAAGGCTTGATTTGTTGCCCTGCGTTTTCCATATAACTTAAGGGTATATATAGTCAAATGTTCGTCTTTTTTCTTTAATATCCTCCGCCTTTGTCAAAATCGACCGTCAAGGGTTATTGTTTCCCGTCGGTGGTCTTTTTTTAGGCGTTTTTTAGGTATTTTTTGCCAATGTTTCATTTTAAAATTCAAACAATATAAAAATCTGTATAGGGTGTCGTCCCCGCTCTTAGTTTTAAGCGTTGGGTTTTTCTTTTAGAAAAATCTAACGCCATCTAGTCCGCAAATAATGGCGTCGCTAATTCGTCCAATATAGATATGTCTAAAATTTCCGCTAGCGCTAAGTCTGACAAGTTGTATATTTTGTCCCGCTTGGCGTCAAGCTCCATTTGTACATATTCAAGGGCTTGTTGTTCGATTCAATATCAAAGTTCGGCAAAGTTTCCGCCGTTTTTGATATAGTCGTACAATATACATCCATAAGTAAAAGATTTCCCCTTGTTTTGTGGGTTTCTGCGTCGCATTTCCGCAAATTCTCTAAAAGCGTTTGCTGTTCTCATTTTGTTTGATATTCAAAAAACTAAAAAAAGATTTTTTATAAGTTTTGCTTAAATTCCTTTATATCTTGCCTATATCTGTTTATAGAATATCGGCTTGACATATGATAGCCATCGAATAGTCGAGGCAAATATTCAAAACATTTTTCATTCGTTTTGTATATACCCGCAAGGCTATAATTTCCTCTAACGTCCCCGCCATTGTGTAACCATATAGCGACGGCGTAATTATAACCCCTGCCTTTTGGGTTTTTTCTAATATACAAGTTCCACTGCATTACTTGCGTTGACCGTCTTTTATCTTCATAGTTGTAGGAGTTATCCCCTCAAAAATAAGAAAACCCCGCCCCTTCTAGTTCCTCCTCGTCTTTATAGGGTAGTTTTTCCAAACTTTCAAGATATAGGGGAGTGTTTACCTCTATCCCGTCGGGTGTTTTCGTTAAATAGTTTTTTCCTCTATACATTTTTAATTACTAGAAAAATATAAAAGGGTGTTAAAATTCCCATATTTACAAATTCGGGGCTATTTGTCCCCGTTTACGTCGTCGGCGTTGATTATTTGGACGTTTTTGTAGTTTGACGCCACAAAGTCCAAAACGTCGGCGAGGTTTTCCTCTTGGCGTATAGGTGCATATTGTACCTGTTGATATAATCACAAGCGATAAATTTTGTCGCCTGTGTCGTCGCCGTCGGTTTGTTGATAAATCAACAAAAAATCTCCATCTTTTGCCTCGTTTATCGCTTTACTAAATAAACTTTTAGCAAAACGAGGCGCAAAAGTTACTGCCATTTTTCCCATTTTTTCAATAAATAGTAAATTAAAACGGTTTTTTTGTTCTGCTTTTTGTTCCTTTTGTTTGGTTTTGTTACGATATAAAAAACATAAGGCGGGCGCTCTAGCTTTAGGCTAAAAAACCCGATAGCAAAAACGCCCCGATTTTGTCGGGGTGTGTTTCTAGTCTTCTTTTGGTGCGTCTTCCTCCTCATCTTCCTCTATTTCGTCCCATTCGTCAACAAGTTCCTCTATTTCGTCCCTTATCCCGTAAAGCTCTCCTAGTGTTTCCTCTTGATTTAGAAGGCTTGCCAATAATTCGCTGTTTAAATCTGCGGGTTTGTATCCTAACTCGTCCGCTAGTTCTAAACTACGCCTTAGGCTTGCGTCGTGTTCGCTTAAATACTCAATAGCTCTAGAATAGTAAATTATGTCGCTTGTTTCTCTGACGTGTTCCTCTAGCGTTTCAATAACATAGTCTATCCCGTTTTCTAGGTCGCTTGGGTTTAAACATTCGCAAGCGTCAAAGTCTAGCGCCTCCATCGTCAAGGCGTTTAATTTGTCCCGCACCTCTTGGCGGTGTTGTTCTGCTTTAGTCATTGTTATAGTAGTAGTAAACTAAAACGGTAATTTTTACCTATTTATTTTATAGTTTTTTGCTGTTTAATGTCAAGACGTTTTACGCAAAAATGTATGGCGTTTTTGTCGTTTCTTTTGTTTTGGCTTTTGCTCTGTTGTTTCTGTGTTGTCTTTTGCTAGTTGTCGCCTAGTGTTTCAAAAGCCACCAAAAACCGCCCCAAAGTTTCCGCCGTGAGTGTCTAGCTTTACTTGATTATACATTCCATTTTATTTACTAGCTAGGAGTTGTTTATAGTCAGATTTATTTTTTCCCTTTATACTGTCTTTACGCTTACCTATAAATAATAGTGTATTAATTATCTTATCACGTTTACAAACACAAAACTAAAACATAAACTAAAACATTTATTTTTAAATACAGAAAACGCAAAAAACCCACACGCTTTCACATTCAAACCCAAACCCAAAACCCAAACAAGCACCGCATAGCGCCTAGTATTTGCCCCTGTTCTTGCCTCTGCCTCTGCGCCTCGTTCGACGCCTCCCCGCAGGGTGCGACAGCACCCGTAGGGGGGTGTCAGAGATGGTGTTGGTGATGGAGATAGGGTGCTATAAATTTTCTTTGAGAAAAATAATTTACCTTTGTTGCAAAAAGATGACATTTCGTGGGTAGATAACAGGTTAGAATTATAAAAGAGGGGGTATAAAAATGGGGTAAATCTTGAAATTTTGAGGTAAAAGAGTATATTAGGTTGAAAAATGATGATATTTTAGACATTAACAATAGGTAATATGTGGTATAGTAAGAAGAAAGAAATTTTAGAGCATTTAGGGTTGAATGGGAAGAATGTGAGGGCATTGGATAGGTTGATAAGGAAATGAATAGTGATAGAGAAGAATGGGAGTTATATATATAAGTATGATTCACAGGTTATGGCTATAAAGAAGTTAAAAGAACAATTAAAAGAAAAGGAAGAAAAGAAGTCTGAACAGGAGGAGAGGTTACCTTGGGAAGATGATAAAGAGTTAATGGAGGCTAAGGCACAATGGGAGTATTGGGAGGCTAAATGCAGATGATACGGAAGAAAAATGAATCTGATGGTAGAAGTTGTGTACGACACAATCAAGCCTAAACTTGGGAACAAATTAGAGCCATTTTCAGAATTTAAGGAGGCTATTTTTGAGAAAGTAAAAGAATTAGACGGGGATTAGACGAGAATTTAGACGGGATTTAGACGAAAGCTCACATATCTAGTGAGAAGACGCTACCAACATTTCTATTAATCTGACTTCTTACTGCGTTTTCATAAGCGATAGCAAGGTATCTAAAGCTGTCTGCTCAATGGGAGCTCCAATCGTGTTTTGGTCTATCATCGAATTTCTGGGTTTTATCGTTCCACTCCTTATGATAATATTTTAGGGCGTCAAGTCAATCTTGGCATTTTTCTTTATTAAAGAAACAATATTTTAGGATACGTCTTACTGCGTCTATTCAGTCTTGAACAGGGTATTTCTTTAGAACTTGGGTATTTGTTAATCAGATTTTTGCCAGATATTCTCTCCTAGAGATTCCTGTCCCTAGTTCTCTTACCTCTGCGTCGTGTGGTAGAAAATGGGTCTGGTATCTATATCAGTTATTAAACAGATAATTGGCATAATGGTCTAACCCTTTTCAAGAATTATGATAATATTCTAAAATTCTGACCTCCTTTCAGAAAATCTGGAAAGTCCAAATGGCTGTGGAATCGTCCATCCCCATATCTCGCACAGAGAAGGTATCAAGATTGGATTCATAAGGCACAACACAGATTCTTCCCTCATCTTCTGCCATTCTCAACTGTTCCCCATAATATGCTCATTTGGTACTTCACTCAAACGAGCATTCATATTCTTGATAATAGGTTTCAATATCCCCCATATCTATGAAATATTGTTTTATGTCCTTGAGCTCCTCATCTGTTATGATTCTATTCCCTGCGTCGTCATATAGCTCATAAGCCTTTTTCACAGATACAAACCATTCATCTGGGTGGTTTCTGGCGTACTCATAGAGTTGATATGAGTGGTTTTTTCATTTTGGGGTAAAACAAAAATGTGCCTTTCATTTATTAAGGTCTAGAATTGGCTTTATTACCTTATTGTAGGCATAAGGGTCTTGTTCTGAATATTCAGAGAGGATGACGTGTTTAGGATTCGTTCATCTCATACCATCAACATTAGAATCTGTCCCTTTTACATTAATCATTGAGCCATTAGCTAGGGTGATAGCCATCAGATTATTATTAGAGGTAACAACTAGGCTCTTGGGGAAATGGTCACGGTTTTTGAATCCATCATTATCTATCCCATCTCGGAAGATGGAACGTCATTGGGTTAATTCTGGGAACACATAATAGGCATTCATCTTGGTTAGAACAACATCCTTAACCATCAGATTTAAGAGTGTTTTATCCTTTCCTGCACGTCTTGACCATACCAATAAGATATTCCTAATTCAATCCTTGTCTGCCTCAAAAATCTCTTTCTGATAAGGTCTGGGATTAAAATTAAAAGGGATTTCTATCTGCATTATCGACCATTTTCTTTACAAATTAAATTCCAAGTCTTAACATCTCTGGCAAAGCGTGAATTTATCCTCATCTGTGTCTTCTTATCATATTTTGTAAAATGCCTTTTTAAGAAAACACTTCACGCATTTATGGCATTCTTACCTATGGAACGGTAAATATACTCATCATAGTAATCATTAAACAATCTCTCATCTATTGGGAGAGGAGAGAGGCTGTTCTTAAACGCAAAACACACATCTAACACGTTCTGTTGTCAGTTACAACGATTGTAACTAGACGTGTACTCTGGTGACACAACTGTTGCCTTGTCCAATGAGTAGATTATTTCATTCATATTCTCCTCACTCATCCTAACTCGGGGAAATAATACTAGGATGATGTCCCCTTTACTCTCTGTATATCCTCTGTTAATTGAATAGACTTTACCCCTATTAGCAGTTCAGAAGAAAGGTACTGACTGATATATTTCTATTTTGTAAGGAGCTTTCTGTGCTAGTTCTTCTAGTTGTTCAACAGAACAGTCCATTGAGCCATCATTGATAACTATTTGTTCGCAGTCATAGTGAGCAAGATAAAGTAAGGAAGAAATCTGTTCCTTAAAATCGACGAAATCATTAAATAGAGGGGTTATGATTGATAGCATTATTGAATGGGTAATTATAAAGTACAGGCGAACATTTTAACATCGTACCCTGCTCATTTGAGGTCTGAACATCTTTTCATTGCCTCATCTTTACTACCATAGTAGTATCTATCATCTCCTCATACAAAAGGAGTATCCATTTTCCATTTCTGCCCGTTATTGTAGAAAATAACAAAAGCGTTTCAGTCAACAACTTCTACCTTTACGGCAGGTTGTAAATCTGATTTAGCCTCCATCTCATCTGATGGTGATGGTGCTTTAAAATCTCACGGTTTAACACTAGATGTAGCAGTTGTTCTTTTTGCCATATTTCTAAGCATTAGAAGATAAAATGACCCCCCTATTTAGTGGTTTCGTCAAATCCCTTGAGGGCTCTCTCTGTTTTCTCTAATATTTCTTTTTTGTTTTCTTCCTCCCTTGTTTCCTTCACTACCTTACCTAAGAAACTTACCCGTCTTCTCTCGTAATTGTCCCGTTCCTGTTGATATAAATCATTGAAATAACGGATAAAATCCTGTCTGTAATCATCAGAAAATACAAACTTATACAGCTTTCGGTCTGTTTCGTCATCCCTGTAAACTCTGATTTGTATAGCTTTGGTTAATCAAGGGAACTTCTTTAGTTTTTTGATATTCTTCCGCATTACTCTAGGTATTGGGCTCTCAACTCGCCAATCCTCTCTGTGTAGAATCCTCATTACTGTGTTATTTTAATTTCTAAAGTGTTGTCGTTGTCGCTCTTTGACGCAGGTGTTCTACCAAACGACGTATTGAGCACAAATTGTGCCATCTGTGGCGATATTTTACCAGACGTTCATAGGTCTTCTACCTGCCATTCACAGAAGGTATGTATCTTCTCCATCGCCTCCTTGAACTCCTCCCTGTTCTGATAGTCCCTAAATGTTGTTTTCCCTATCCCTAGAAAACACATAAACCCTAATTCTGACGGTACTCTCTCGAACGTCCATTCCTCAACAAGCTCCCTCTCTGTGATGATTCATTCCTTATAGAACTCTCACGTGGATTTGATAGTCCTCTCTGGGAGTTTCTTTAGTTCAGACGCTTTCTTTCTAACTCTTACCTCTTTCTGCATAAGCGATACGCAGTAGATGTTGAACAGCTCGATGAGTTCTTCTGGCGTTTTGAAAATCTTGGGTCTTCAAATCAATGGCACAACCATACCTGCCTCCATATCTCACTTAATGTCTAGCATTTTGGTTGACCGTTGCCTACGAATCACATTCTTTTTTTTCTCTGTTTCTGGAGTAGGCACTTTTCTTAGGTACGTAGCTCCATTAACTACTTCTTTCCTGTATCCCATAGATAGCAATAATAACTAAACTTTTACCACGATTCAGATTCTATCAGCCTCTTTCTGGATAAGCTCCTTAAGAGTTACAATCTTGGTTTCAATCTCTGATGTATGGACTTTAAAATCCCTAACATTCTTGCGATACTCTATGTAGTCGTTCTCCATCTTTTCCACCTCCTCTAATCAGACTTCCTCTATTAGATTTTTCCTAAAAATAAGAGGCTCTCCATTCCCAGACATCTTGGAATTACACCTCCACATACATTGTGGTCTAGCATTGTTGATATACCACCTTAAATAGTAGAACGCTCTAGAGATTCGGTGTCCGCAAGAACACTCTGAATCATTCCACCTCATTCTCTTTCAACACGTAAAACAACGAACGTATCATTCGTCGTCAGCAAAATGTAATCTTATGAAGATTGAGAACAGCCTATCGCATTTCTTGATTAACTTTCCTCTGGTTAATTTTACCATTAACAGAAAATTCTCGGATAAACGTCCGAGTGTAGTTTCTAACAGGGTTTTTGTTAGTTTTGTGCACCTTTATTGTAAAGGAAAATCATACGATTTCAAGTGATTTTTTACTTTCTTGTTTCTTTACTTTTTGAGAGAAATATGTATAATAAATTAGCACAAAAGTAATTACAATTGTGATTGCTACACTCTTGTTTTTACTTTTTTATGGATTACAAAATGGAAATTGCAAACAACCTACTCCTAGAATGGAGGCAACGGCTATGAAATCGTCAGTATAGCCAGAACACTATCGACAACTATTTCACGGATGTTAAGTTATTCGCTAAGTGGTTGCTATTAGAGGGCTATCAAGCCGATATTAACTCAATATCATTAATGAGTATTGAGAGGTGGAAAGCGTATTTATCCAACATTAAGACACCTAGAACGAGTATTTACTATTCTGTGAGGGATACACTCTCTCCATCAACGATACAAACGAAGATAACAGCCATAAAAAGTCTGTTAAAATACGTAAATCTGATGTATGATGAGGGACTTGACCACAAAAAAGTGGAGCAAAAGAGAATAAAAGCCCCACAGGTGACTGTTTTGAGTGAAAATGAGTTCAAAACACTATTTGAGAGCATAAATTTGTTTGAAAAATACAGAATTAACGCCATTAGGTCGCAATTATTGGTAAATCTGGGCTATACAAGCTGAATGAGGCTCTCGGAGATGTTAAGTTTGAGGATTGAGGACATCTACGACAGAAAAAAGATGATAACAGGGAAATGAAACAAGGATAGGCGAGTGTTTTTTGCCGATTCTGTGCTTAGATTACTAGATGAGTACGTGGAGGAGAGGAGAAAGCCAATTCCACGGACAGGAATTACTGAAAATGGGTCAGATTTTGTGTTTATTTCCCATAACTCTGGCTACGACTTCTGAAACCCCATCAGAAAAGAAACAATATGCAGTATAATGAAAAAATATTCCGATAAACTAGATATGGGTAAGAGAATAACCTGCCATACTCTTAGACATTCCTACGCAACCAGACTTTTAGAAAACTGATTCAATATAAGAGAAATCCAAGAGCTACTCTGACATTCCGACGTTAAGACAACAGAGGGTTATTGTCACGTGTTAGCCTCAAATCTTGAAAAGAAAGTAAAATCTGTGTTTGATTAGTTTCGGACTTGTAAAACTTTTTTTGAAAAATCCTCTTGACTTTACAGAGTAATTTTTTATATTAAGGTCAGTTGAATAGTTTGGTATGGATAGTGTGGACGTTCCCGACCCCCATTAAGGATAAGGTCGTGGGTTCGAATCCCACCCCTCCCAGAGCTTAAAAACACAGTTCTGATATAGGAAGTCCATACTAAACAGTATGGGCTTTTTTGTGCAACAAGAGTGTAGTGCCCGTTCAACTAAAGGGGAAAAACTAAACGGTGGAGCACAGCAAAGAGTAAATAGAAATGGCTGTGGTTGGTATGAGGAAAAAAAGGTTTCCACCATACCTATCCCCACCTCATAAGACAATCGCAACCAACTCTATTTGCTCTTTTTGTTTAACCGAAATTTTAAAATGAAAGATTCGTTTATCATCAGAAAAAAGTATCGAAACCAAATCCAAAAACTCTCTGATAGGCAACAGGCAGATTTGTTGAGATGTATGTTTTCTTATCAACTAGAATGAGAATATGAGTGCGACGATTGAGCGGTATGTATGTTGCTAGACATAATGATTGACGAGCGAAAAAATGACGATGAGAGATATTTAGATGTGTGTGAGAAAAACAGAGAGAATTGAAAGAAGTGAGGTGCTAAAAAATGAAATCAAAATGCCCGTAAGAATTGGGGAAACGAACAAAACAACCGAGCGGTTGAAAAACAAGCGAAACAAACAAAACAAGCCGATAATGATAGTGATAATGATAGTGATATATTAATTACAAATAATTTAATATCTACTAACGTAGATATTGAGCAAAGCTCAAAATGAAATCCAGACATAAACAATTTGATTAGTCAGATTAAACAAATGTGTTTAGGTTTAGGATTAGCATACGATAAACAAAAAGACAGACAATTCGCAAAACACATTCTTACAGCGAAAGAATATTGAGAGTTCGCAGAAAAAATCTGACAGGACAGAGTAACATTTGCCTTAAACATTTTGAAAGCAAGCTTTCAAATCAAGTTCCGAAAATGAATTTGCACGTGACCTATGAAGATTTACCAGAATTATGCGGATGTTTACAACGAAACGTTAAAGCAACACGTCAAAAATCAGAAAAATTTAATTCAAAGCTTTTAACCAATGGACGAGATTAAACAGTACAAACCAATAGCGTTGGTGTTCTATATTGACTGAAATGGGAACAGAAACGCATTACCTCTAGAGGATTCTAAAAGAGAGGCATTCAAGAACGCAGTAGAAACAAGCAAGATGGTGGAGTTAGAGGGAATCACGATTAACACATTCGACATTAAGGAAATCAGACCTGCCTCATCTACATCAGACTTAGAGAAGTTCTATTACTCTCAATCACGGTCTGACAGGAACTTCATTAAGCAGAGGACTATCAAGATTGCGTGAGATAAGGTAGATACGCTAGAATATTGGCTCTGATTATGAGAGAAACCCGCTATCGAGAGGTTACAGAGGATGTTAGATAGCCATCACGAGGATTTATTAGCTAACCAAGACCAATGAAAATAAAATATTTGTGACAAACACGGCATTACAAGCCAGAATATGACCCAGAAGACTTTAGACGTGTGAACGATATGTGAGATACAGACCTTCGTAAAATCATAAAACTAATGAAAGCCTTGTATCCGTTGTGGGTTGAAGAAAACCGACCAGACCTATGCGAAGAAATTTTAGATTCTAACAATATGTAAAATGGCAGACAAAAGTTTAAAGGACTACGCTATCAAGTTCAAGGGTAGCGATTACGTGCAGGTTAAAGACAGAGTTCTTTACCTTGCTGAAAATTACGATGGGAGATACGAAATAAGGCAAGACTATGAGTATTTCCCAGATGGTAAAATGCGAGTAGTTAAGACAATTCTGACTATTCGAGATGAGAAACACGAACATTCTTGTGTGTATGAATGAATAGCACAGGAAATCGAATGAAGTTCGTTCATCAACAAGACGAGCTGTTTAGAAAACGCCTCAACTAGTTCACTTTGACGTGCCATCGCTTGTCTTGGGGTGTGAGTTTTAAGCTCATTTGCGTCGGCTGATGAGATAGAGAAAGCCGAGAACAGGCTTAAGAACGATGTACCATTCAAGGACGAGAAGAAAGAAGAATCTTGGTTTGATAAGACGCTCGCTAACACAAAGTTTATGCTTGAGTGTATGGATGAGCTAGACTTTATGAAGAAAATTAAGGCTTGAGTAACTAAGATTGGAGAAACGATGACGAGAGAACAGGAGGCGAAACTTAGAACAGCGTATCAGAATGCTAGAGCTATGGAAAATGTTATGAACAATTTACCTACTAACGAGTAAAAGATGGACAATGCTATTAATGTACAATGAGCGTGACTATTCGAGTTACAGCTACGCAGATGAACACTTCAACTAGAGGTAGCTAAAGCTGAACAAGCCTTACGTGAAACAGATGAGCGAAAGGCTCTAGAGGAGAAGAAGGCACAGCTTGCCCAATACACGACATTAGAGGAGAACGCAAAGGATTTCATCCTTAAGGGGATGTTGGACAACAACTTGAAAGTTATGGAGTTCACTAACCAAAGATTCACGGTTAAGACGAATCCCCCATCAGTTAAGATAGTCAACGAGGAGTTAATCCCCGCAGAGTACAAGGTAGAGAAGGTAACAGTAAGCGTTGATAAGAAGAAAATCAAAGATTCGATTAAGAACGGATGAATTGTAGATGGAGCAGAATTAGAGTGTACTCACAGTTTAGTTATTACCCCCAAGTAATGAGTTTAGTAGCACTTATTTTATCGTGAATAATCACAGGTACAACCGTTGCCAATTATGGCATTTTACCGCTTGACCACGACCTAGTGGAGCAACAGCCCATTGAACAACCATTCCTTGAGTGAAAAGCAAGTTGGTACAATTACAAGCTGAAAGGTAAGCGATGGTCAAAAACCCATAACACTTGCGCTATGAGAGTTGGAGAGAGATACAAAATGTACAAAGTATGTTCCAAGCTCACAGGTAAATGTGTTGAATGTAAGTTAAATGATTACTGACCAAAGGAGGAAACAGGGAAAGTAATCGATTTAAGTTCTCACGCCTTTAAGGAGTTGTGAATACCGCTTTCTAGGGGCGTAGCAGAAGTTCAGATTTATCAAGTAACTAAATAACCAATGAAAGGAATGTTTATAATGATGGTGCTAGTAATAATAGCGTTCTTCTTATGGATACGGTATCAGCTTTCAATTCCTTGAAGTTGAGAATGGGAGATGGATAGCCATACAATCGTAGAAAGTACCCAAATCGAGTAAGCCTGTTCAGAGATGGCGGGCAGGGTGTTTGCAAATTCCCTCATTAATTCTCGTCATTACCCACCTGTAATGTGTAACACAAAAAAAAGGATAGAAGTGTTGACTGTTTCTGGCAGAAGGTGGTCTGCCTTTTAGATAGGTAAATCAGCAGGATGAATTATTGTAGGAAATGTTGAGCAGATATAGACGCAACATACCACAACAATGTTGCGCTGTGGTGTAAAAAACACAGGAAAGAAGTTGATAATGAGATGAATGGGTTACATAATGAAGGTTTTGACTATTATTTTATTTATCACAAAGAACGAGTAAAAGATGGCAGTAGAGAAACTCCCAGAGGGGGAGAACAAACCAAGAACATTCACAGATGAGGAAGTTCTAGATGAGCTTAAAGACATCCTATACTGAGCAAAAGACAAGGTGAATTTCAGATTTAGAACAGGGACTAACTTAGTAGAGGTGTATATAGGAGAAAGTCTAAACTATATAATCAATAGAAATTTATATTTTAAGCTTATTGGAGATGAGTAAAGAAAAATCTGAATACCAAAAAGTATTAGACCTACTCAATGAGTATGAAACTCCAAGAAGTTGAGTAGTTTACAAGAGCTATGATGATTATGATTGATTTTTCTATTGAGTAGATTGTGATTGAGAAACAGAAATAGCTTGGAGTGACAGCCTTATATGTAGTAAGAAATTCTGATTTATTAAATGGTTAGTTGATAATGAGAAAGTTGAAGAATCACGACCAATAGAAGAAGAAAGAATATATACACAAGAAGAATTACTTTTAATGGAATTAGCAATACAAGACAACCCTATTGAGTTCCTTATTAGTATTTTGAAGTAATCAGACTTTTATATTATTTACCTATGGAGATGGATAAAAAGAAAAAAGAAAAAAGAGAAAAGAGAAAGCTGAATGCTAACTCCTTTCTCTATACAAAAATATGTTTGTGAATTTAATATAAAGTTTTATTTGCTAATTTCAAGAGGATGGAATATAAAAATAAACCATTTGAGTTCTTATTATTCTTATTATGTGCATCTTGTGTATTATGAATTATTATTGGAATAATAGTCAGACTTGTAATGCTTATAGTTAATCTATAATCAGACTTTTATATTATTTACCACAGACCTATGTGAAGAAGAAAAAAAGAAAATCTGAATGTAAAGCCTGCACGACAAGAATATGAAGACAAGTTAAAACCTATGAGGAGATTAACTAAAGACTGAAAAACAATTAAAGCTATTCTATACGAAGACTGAACTTATGAGAAACGAGAGAATTACCATTCACAAAGATTTTATTCACAATGAAGATGAGAATTACAAGTTTTTGAGGTTACAGGCTCAGTACAATATAAAGATGACTGAACATATAAGGTAATGTTTTCAGATGAAGAATGAAAATCATATATATTTGAAACAGACAAAAAAACTGAAATATTCCCTTGTTTCTGATTTGAAGACAGAAAAATTGGTTAATCAGATTTATTTTATAACTTTATACCTATGCCAAAGAATCCAGAGCTAATACATAGAAATCCTAGTAGATTGTATGCTAACTGACGAGTATGAATAGAAGAATGTAGATGATGCTTATTCAAAACACTCTGTCTAGAGAACGAGAAAAACCCCACAATCAGAGAGCTTATTTTAGGTAAGGAAGAAAACGACGACGAAGACCGCGTTAATGCTATCAAAGACTGCACTTTATAATTTAACCAAAAACCCAAATGAAACTAGCGATGACACAAAACTTTGCTTGGATACCCACAGAAGAAGAAAGTAGCGAATACCTTAGGTATAAGGAAAAAGAAACACTAGAGGAATGAAACTTCAAAGTGTTCTTTACCTCAACAATGTTCCATTGATACCATTGAATAACCCTAGCGTTTCACACAGATTGAATCTACGACAAATACAGGGTTTATGAGAAATGAAAGTTGATTGTAGAAACAGAAGATGAGGTTTGTGAGTTGCCTTTCTGAATCGTTCCGTCAGATTTATCTGTTGTTGCTTTTGAAAAGGTATGAGATGAGTACATAAGTAGGGCTATGGGGTTAGGTACTATCGAAACACCAGATAGAAACAAAGCCAAGAACTATAAGTTGTCAGTAGTTGTACCCCTATACAATTCAGAATTGTTTATGTGTAGAACTATCGACAGCATTCTTTCATCTAGCTTGGACAGTATAGAGCTCATCCTTATAGATGACGGCTCTTTGGATAACTCACGGGAGATAGCACAGCGGTACGCCAAGAATTACAAGTGTGTCAGAGCTTATCATCAAGAAAATAAATGAGTTTCATTCGCAAGGAATCGATGACTAGAGCTATGTAAGTGAGAGTTTATGGCGTTCTGCGACAACGACGACATACCACACCCATTTATGTACAAGTATCTGTATGACGCTTGTAAGAAAGAGGGAACAGACATAGCGATTTGCCCTGCTCTTATCCGCAAAGACATAGAGGAGAACGAGCCATACCTTACAGCTAGAGCCAAGACGGAAGATGTGTTTACGTACACATTTGACGAGATGTTCAAGAATAGAGGGACGACGGGAAACATATTTTGGGTTGCTGTCTGGAATAAGATAGTCAAAACGGACGTTGCAAGGTTGGCACAGTTCCCAACGGGCTATACTTGACCTTGAATTTTGTATGAGGATGTTGCTTACACGTCAACGCTCTATTCATACATTGATAAGTTCACTTATTGTAGGAACGCAATTTACACACGGGACAAGAGAAAACAGAAAACGGTGGGTACTGCTAGCACACGGCATAAGGCGTACGACAATGAATACGTGTGGAAGATGTTTATCTACGGATTCAGTCGGGCGCTGTATAACAAGTCTGGGGAACATTTGGAGTGGCACGATTATACGCACTTCAAGAGGCTAATTGAGAGCTACGACAAGTTCACAACACCATCCCCCTTAAGGACATATTGGGATGAGAAACTCAAGGAGCTCATCATCAGCCAAAAGCTCAATGAGAATAAACTAATTATGGAAGACAAGCATTTAGCAGAGATTATAAACAGATTTATATAAGTTTTGAAGAATGATTAATGACATTAGAAAAGCATTATGACACATCAATAAATGGCAGGTACAAAACGACGAGATGGATTCCAAAACAAAATTTATCTACGATTGTAGTAACTACATAGAGGTCATATCGTTTGCTGACCATTATTGAGTGAGCTACGAGTACGCATTGTGTAGATGGTACAATTTTGCTACGAGCAAACGATGTGAGGGGCTGTTCTGTAAGTATTGAGCAGTTCCAGAGGCAAATGAGAAAAATCACGACATAGATTTCTACATAGATGGTGTCCCATTCGACCTTAAACTAACGGTGCTAAGTAGCAAGTATCCTTGACCTAGACCAATAAGCAGAGCAGACAAAAACAGATACATACAGCGATTGAGAGAGAATGCAAGTAAAGAATCTAGGAGCTGAAATAATAACAGGTTGTATATTGTGGTGAATAGCAGGGAGGAAAAATCAGATTTTCTAAGAATAGATAAGGCTATCTGTGAATATATGAATTACATAAAGAAAAATTGATTTAATGAGGTTGATGGTATAAAAAGCGATGTAATCTACTTAAAAAATAATGTAGTTCCAAACAAGATACCATACGAGCTATCTTATTAGGAATTTCGTTACTCGTTTTATTTGTTATACGAAGTAGAATGAAACATTGCCTTATATGTGGCTCTCCTTCGGGGAGGTGCAAATTTTGTAGCACTTGCAAAATAGAAAAGGATAGGGCAAGTGCCATTGTATCACAAAATGCTAAAAAACTAAAAATGTTATTGAGGACTAGGTGGCTTACTCCTAGTTGATTTGAGAAATTTCTGCTCTATGTTGAGCACATTACCCATTACTGAAAAATTCTGATGAAATACAAGACAGCGGACGAGTTAAGAAAGTTGATAGTGGTAAACAATTATAAAAATAGCTAAACGCTTAGCAATTTAGCATTAAAAACGAGCAACTTAATGTGGGGAAACTCACAATTTATATATTACAAATCTATCTGTTCAATAGTCAGATTTTTTATCTATTTACAAGTTGTTTATATCCTAACAAATGGCTATGGAACGAAAAACGGAGCATTTCTTTGATGGTGACAAACTCAATATGTCTAAAGTAATGACACAGATTACTCAACATCCAGACAAGATGGAGCAGATTATGTCTTACGTCATAGACAAGGTAAAACACTTCACGGAGTTTGAAGTAAAAAGAGAGCACCTTAAAGATAAGTATGACCACAAATTAAGAGATTTATATGCGGAGTATATGTGAGAAGAAAAATAGCTTTTATCTCTTAATTCAGATAGATGAACTTTATGGATTTTATGGGAACTCTTAAATGAGATTTCTTGAAACAAAGGTTATTGGCTCTTGGAATAGAGCCTCACAAATTAGAGTGAGTAGATTTCAATAATATGGAACAATTAAATCAACTTGCTGAACAGATTGTGCCGTGATTGATTAAGTCCAACCCAAATGTTGCGAAACTAATCAAGCAGAATGCCAATCTGGTGGGGGATAAGAAGGACGAGGTTGTGGAAACGATAGACAAGGTCTAATGGTGGCTAGCATAACCACAGAAATACCAGACTTTTATTTCTATTCGTTATAACCTATGGATACACAGAACTTCTGATGAATGGGTACTTGGTTAATAATCTTAATCTTATTCCTATTTATGTGAAATGGTTTTGGAGGATTCGGGGGGTTTGGTAACAGCGGTGCTTGGTTGTTAAATTGAATGAACAATAACAACAACCACGACAATACTGTTGATTTGCTGAATAACAACACGCAATGGCAACAGCAAATGATGGCTCAACAAAGCCAAGCTAACCAAACAACTCTAATCACACAAGGTTTCTGCAACACCAATTCGAATATTGAGAAAGCTATCTTAGCGGGGCAACAGAACACAGCTCAAATCATAGCTAGTGGCAATGCCAACACGCAGAAGATACTTGATATGATGTGTAACAACACAATCACTCAATTAAGAACTGATTTAGCAGAGGCTAGGTTGGAGGCGAACAACGCAACGCAAACTAGAGATTTAATCAATAGACTTGCGCCGTACCCAACACCTAGTTGGATAGTTTCATCTCCTTACACTTCAATTTATCCTCCTGCACCTACTGCTACTGCGTAGTAGAAAGAGAAGACGAGAGCCTAACCGTTCTCGTTTTTTCTCTTGACATTGTATAGGAAATCATTATACATACATTGTTGATGGGGGTAGTAGCCCATTAACACTACTTTCAATGAGTAGTAAACTAAAACGGGGGAGTGGAAACACTCCTTTCAAAGGCTCGTAATTTGTGATATACAAGAAAGAGGCATTTCGCCTCTTTTTTGGTTATCTGGATTTTTTCCCGAATCAGTCGATTATAATGGTACTTTTTTTTCTATATCTTCATTTTTTCTTTATCTCGAAATTGAATAACTCCAAGTCCCTCTCGTCGAACTCCTGTATGTAGTATTTCGTCCTGTCTTTTGGCGGGTAGCACTTCACAGCAAGCTGTTTGATTAGTTTAATAAGCCCTGTTATTTTCCTTACATCTTTCACCTCCTCTCATTGAAATATTATCTTATCATAAACCCATCCATCCTCATAGTGGGCGATTATACATAACGCAGTTGCGGGTATCTCTCCCGTAAATTCGTTATCAAATGCGAACTCACAGAATGCTTTACAACGTTTTTCTCTAGTTACGTCTAGCCCCGCTCTGTATATCAAAGAATCTTCACGAGAGAGGTAGCGCTTACTTATCTTGTTTCACTTGTTTATGTAGATAGGCACAAACTTGTTTAGGTGTTTGTATAACGTGTCCCTGCTACATCACTCCATCTTTTGGAGCTCAACTTGTTTGTAGGCAAATGGCATTTGGGCGCTTTTTATGGTAAAAATAGTCATACATAATATACCAAAAGGTACGATAAAAACAAACAAATTTTCTATAAATTTTCCATAAATTTTCTCAATCTTGAATTATGTAAAATCTCCCTTATCGTAAGGTCAGATTTATATATTCTCTAAAGGAATGAACGTAGCAGACTTTATAGAAAAGGTACGTAACGACACACATACAAGTGAATATCAGCTAACAGATACCCAGATTCTCGATTTCATCAACGAGGTAAGAAACGACGTAGTAAATGACATTATAACTCGTGTAAACGAGGACTTTTTCCGAGATGTCTTAACCATCCAATGAAGTACACAGATAGATGTAAACGAATATTCTCTTAAAGAGTGTACAGGGACAACAGCGTGAGTTAAAAAGATAAACTCTGTAGAGGTAAAATGGCACGCAGATTCGCCATTCCAACTTCTAGACCACAGGAAGAACACAGGTACAAATCTAACGATGGATGAGCTTAACTCAATTCCAGAGAGTGCGGGTTTCTTTGATATACAGGATAACAGTATCTTTATCTATCCTGCCCCAAAGGAACAGATTTCTAATTGAATCAGAATGCAAGCAGTTGTTAGTCTGCTAGACCTAACACTTCTTGGGCAAGAAACAGATTTCTTTCCGTGACATAGTGAGCTTAGGGAATATATCAACGTTTTAGTCTATTGAGTTGACGCCAGAGTGTTCAGAGCTAAGAGGTATCAGAACGAGGCACAAGAGGCAGAGGTGCAATACAACAACAAAAGGAGAGAGATGTTAATAGAGCTTTCAGATAGATACAATGAGCCATTACAAACTAGCTTACCTGCTATGAGAGAATCTTTAATGTATTAATAATCAGACTATGGATAATTTGGAGTATTACATAAATCAGTTTACTTGATGAATATCATCAGATGAATACCTAACTCCAGATGGGGCTTGTTTTGATATGGAGAACGTAGATATAAACAAATCTAGTATGTGTATAACAGCTAGCAACTTATCATACAGGCTTTTAAACTCTAGACCAAAGGGGAATGTGATTGCAGTTTCTCCAACAGGGGATGAACGAGTAACAGAAGACTGAACACTAGAGGATTGGGATTCTAATGGTACGGCTAGTTCGAATGGTTGTTTGTTCGCATTCCCTATGCTATGACCTAAATTGCTTTCTTCTGGAGGTAGCCAGATAGTATGACATACAAGACATAACGAATTAAGAACAGCTATAAGAGGTAACGCTTGAAGTTATCCTTTTTGGTTGTTGTTAAACAATAAAACATTTAGCGTCGTTAATCCAGACTGTTTAACAGACCAACCTAATCAAGTTTCGTTATCTGATATGGTGCTTTGAACGGGGTGGTCATTAAACACATCAGCAGTTCCATACATATCGCATTCTAGCGGAACAGAAACTGCGTACGTGGAGGTTGGGGCTGATTATGGCACAAACCCAGACTACACAACAACCAATTACCAGATATTCTGTATTTATGTTAATGGAAGAACACAATGAGGTTTCAGAGTTAAGGTGACGGCTGATTTAGATGTGTTCAAGTGGGATGATGACGGCTGAAAATTCGAGCTTAACTCGACAGATTCAGACCAACACAAGACTTGGGATTGGATAGAAACAACAGCAAGTAGATGAGAGCGGTTTTGTTTTGCTATAAACGGTTTGAATGGTAGTGCAAAATGGGAAATACAACCAAGTTCAGACTTTGATGGTAAGATTTATAAAGTAAAAGTAATAAACCAAGAAAACTTCTTATCAGCAGATGGCGACAATAACCCAGACCATCTCTTATCGTTAGATAACTCTACTGTAAAGGATTTAGGTAGAGCAGGAATGTCTATTGATACAACAGACCTACAAAACAGGGCTGTGATAACAGAGTGGAAAGGAAATTATGTTGTATGAGCGTGAAACTACGCTGTTATTATGAACACAAACATAGTAAAAGATGGATACCAAGTTAAACCATTCCTAGACATAATTCTAGCAACAAGTTATGAGATTATGGGAATAACAACATTTGGTGACCAGATTACATTCTATGCTAACAGTAACGGAAGTGGTTATCAGATAGTGTGGGATGGGGCGTCACTTTATGCTAATTATATTTATACTTGGGCAGGACAGACTTTTGAAACTATTATATCATCTCTAGGTTACGATTATGTAACTGTGCGTTCAGCAAGGAATGAAATGCAGTATTATGTAGTAAACTGACCACAAAGAAATCAGATTTGATGAAGTATGGAAATGCTAAGTAGCCCTAATGGTGTATATAAGAGAATATGGAAAGATAAGACCAGAATGCTTACTCAAAGGGACGACAAGGAAATCGGATGACAATTAGGAATAATGTGGTGTTGACAGCCTGTTTTTGCTTGAATTAGTTGAGATTTGTTAGTCTATGGTAGCAGAAAGGCTTGAATAGGTAACGCTTGGTATAAACCTCTCTCTGTTGGATTCGATGGATGAGAAAGCGGAACAGAATGACTAAAATATGCAGAAATAGAGTGTCTATGACCTGCTAAAGGATGAAGTATTGCTATTTATTATAAAAACTGAAACGGACAGCATTGTGTTAAAATTTTGTATGATTGATATTGGGATGATGGGGAGTGGAAGGCACACCCAGATTACCGAAATAGACGATTCTCATATACTCTTAATCCTATTATAGGAAGTCACTTCTTAGAGAAAGAAATAGATAAGTTCTTCATCTCTTATAAACTTCCAAACGAGTATTGGGACATCAATCTCTACGCCAAAGTGGATGATGATATGTTCTGGAGGGTAAAACCTGTTTCAACAGTTCAGATAGCTAAAGGGGACATATATTATATGTCAGATGAGAATACGACATTTGAGTACATTGGTACAGAGGATGGACGGCTTATATTCCGCAGGATTGGACAGATGAAAACAGTATGAGATGTTTACCTATATAGGTCTAAATGAGAGTGAACTAGCACAATCCAGATAAAGGAAGTAGATAATTGGATAAAGGTAGGAAGTTTAAGTTATAACGGCTTTGACCATAACTATCAAAACCTAATGAATACACAGGTTGGTGCTAAGCTACCATTTTTCCATAAGATACAGTTTAAAATAGAGTGAAAGTGTAATTTGGAGGATACTCAATTACCTACGAACACTCTACCTCCAGAGATATACAACATTTATATACCTTTCAAACAGCATACAGTATGATAAAGAAGAAACCGTACGAGAAACAGGAGAGCAAAACTCTGTATAATAATCAGCAAGAGAGGATTAGCAGACAGAGTAATTTTGATAACTACGGTCTAACATCTGAATATGGATTCTCTGAAAGGAGGTTGGATATAAGAAGACAAGCTAGAAATATTATCCCATATAAGACCATCGAGGAATTATGAGCTACGTATAACGATGGGGAGATGAGTGTAAATCTGCCATACTGAAATTACTTAGTCACTTGATATTGGACTACGACGTGAAGTGGTGACGTGGATGTCACATTAGATGGGACTACATTGCTAGCGGTTAGTGGAAACCAGATTTGTATCCCTGTTAAGGTGGTATCTCAATCAGAAACATTCACTATCACACCACAAACCAATACAGGTACACGAACATATAACATAATATTTATATCACTATAATTTATTAAATGGCGACAAACAACAAATACTATCAATCCTTACTAGACAAGGGGTACACTCAACAAGAGATAGACCAGATGATTAATGCTGTTAGTTCTGGTCAAAATGCCACAGATGTCGTTAAGAATATGAATAGTCAAAAGTCTGGCTCAACTAGCACAACAAACACAACGAACACTAGCACAACGAACACTAGCACAGCTAGTACGCCTAAGACTAACACATCTACAACCACTTCTGCTCCTACTTATACTTCTACCCCTACGAACAATAATCTAGGTAATTGGAGTTATGGTAGCGATTCGGCAGAGCGTCAGCAAGAGATAATAAACAACCTAAATAACGCTTATAACAAAAATCCTACACAGTTCAGTTCGTGGGACACTTTTGCCAATGCCTTCAACTACAACTATTCTTGAAGGAGTGACAAAGAACGTGAAACGATGAAGAATTGGTACGAAAACAAGTTCTGAACTACGCAAAACCAAACGCCTACTGTTAATAAAAGCGTGAAGGACGCTGTGTATGATAAAAACGGTAATCTCCATATCTCATATATGGATGGTAGCACAGAGATAATCCCTTGATGAACTTGAACACAGCAAGGTGTTGTTGGTGGCTCTACGGGACTTTCTTCCGACGGTAAGACCTACACTTTTCAGCCTTGATATGAGCCGATATATCCAGAGGGAGAGATTGCGTGAGATAAATCTACGTCTGTCGCTAATCTAGGGAAATTACAACAGAAGTCTAAGACGCTCACATATCAAGAGGATTCGCAAGCCAGATATGACCAGATTTTAGGTAATTTGGAGAGGATTTATCTATCTAATCCAGAATACTTTACAGATAGAACAACATTTGACGCCAACTTCCAGATAGACCAACGTTCAGTATGACAGCAACAACTAATGGTTGAATGGTTTTATGCTAAGAAGAAACAAGAGAGAGATTTGAACGCTATAAGTGGTTTAAAAGACTGACAAAGTATCTGGGACGCTATCAATAATGGTAGTCTGACTTATGACCAATTAGCTTTGTTAGAATGAACGCCACAATACGACCAATACTTATCCATTACTAAAGATAAGGTAAACCTAGCAACAATAAATAATGACCCTGCTATGTTCTTCATAAACAACATTCCTGCTACGTTAGAAGACCTAAAGGAGGAGATTATGGCAACTCTATGAACAATGGACGAGTACAATATGCGGGAGTATATGCTTAGTTTATATGATGGAGAAGATTACGAGAGGGTAAGAGATAGAGTAGAAAGCTCAACACAGGAGGCTTTGTTAATAAAAGCAGAGTACGATAGTATAGATTCTAATGTTAGGAATAGGCTAGAGTGAACGGGGGCAACAAAGGCATACATCAACGCAGTAATAGCTAGAGAGCAAAACGACTTAATCCCTAGAGTAAATACAGCGTATGCTCAATTACAAGCAGACCAAACAAACTATCAGCTCCGACATCAGAGTGTAGTAGATAAATATCAATCATATTACGACCAAGCTCATTACGAGATAGAGAAATACAACGCACAGGTAAACGCATTCCAGACAATGCGGTGAGTTTACAGAGATGTGGCTCAATACGATTGGGAATACAAACAACAATACAGGCTCTTGAAACTCGAAGAAAGTTACAACAACCCTATGTTGGATTCAGATGACCCAGAGGAGGCAAAGAGAGCTTTGAAACAAGCATTACAAGGTTACTATGATACCTACGGTCAGATTATTAAGAGGGACATCAACCAAGTTATACAAGATGTCTATGCTTATGCTAAAAAGAATTGAGTGTCATTGGCAACAGCCTTACAAAAGAATTTTGTTGACCAATTAAAGGCTAAGCCAGAATATAAAGAACTTACGAAACAGTATATGTATGGTAGAGAATACCTATACCAGAAGGCTTGAACAGCGTCTAGTAGTTCTTCTTCTAGTTCTAGTGCGTCTGGAGATAAAAGTGGGGTTACTTGATGAGCAACACCTACGGCTAGTTGGTGGCAACAAACATCTGGGGTTACTCCAACATATCTAGACCAGATGGAGGTAGAATCTGTTTTAGGTTGGTTTTCTAACCAATACCAAGACGACACAACAGGAGGACAATGTGGTCACTTCGTAAATCAATACTTAGATAAATTAGGATTCTGACTTAATAACCTTTGAGATAGTATCAGCCAAAAGGCGTCACTCATAAATGACGACACTCCTAGTATAGGAAGTATTGTTGTTATGGATTCAAGTAAAGCTCCAGAGAACGGACACGTAGCCATCGTTGTTGGAATTAATCCAGAGAATGGACGCTTAATCGTTAAAGACAGTAACCGAAAATCAGATGGTATAATCCACACACACGAAATAAACGCTAATAGTAAGAGCATACGTGGATACATCAATCCTGCTAAGGCAATTTGATACAAGAATTATAGTGGAGCTATGCCTAACACAGAGATTAGATGAGGAAACGGACAAGCATTCAGATTAAACGAATATGGATACATAGACGAATTAGCAGACAGATATAAGTATTACATAGAGCATTGAGAGATAGCCTCAACAGCGTCTGGTAGTCAGTCATTGCTAAGTGCATACTGAATGAACGAGGCACAGTTCTCACAGCAAGCCTCTAACTTTGCTAAATACTGACCAGAGGCTCAATCATACTTATGAGAGATTGTGGATATGTATGGTTTGATAACTAATTTGTTGGATTCAATAGACCAAGTAAGCACAAAAGACCTATGGACGTGACAATGAAGATTATGGAGGCAGAATTATGAATATCTTGTTAATCAGCTTACATTATCATACTTCACTCAATTAAAAGCTAAGTGAGCAACATTCTGACAGATGTCTAACGCAGAGTGGGATATGGTGAAAGAGGCGTCATCGCAACTATGAACTTATCTTAATTCATTCTCTGACAGATTATTGTTCAATCAGAATAAGCAATGAATTAAATCTCTACTTTATGATATGGCTACAAGATACCAGAGGTTAATTAATGGTAACCCTGTATATCAGAACAATGTATATAACAGATGAGCTAGCTCAACATACGGTTATAGCTCAACAAGTAGTTCTGGAGGTAGCTCTAGTTGACAATCTGGATTCACTACAAACAGATAATTTTACATTATATATAACCTAGCAATGGCAAATTGACAAAGTTTCAAATCTTCGGTACAGCGAGGATACCAAGATACGGATAAAATCCTTAGTGGTATTCAGAATATTATAAGATGAGGTAATAGTCAGATGGATAGCTATGACCCTAACCTAATGGTTAAAATGGGACAGGGGCTTAGTATGGTTGATGACTATGCTCATTGAATGCCTCTAGATGACATAAATAGCAAATATAGCTCCATCCCAGATGATGTAAAGTCTGGGTTGAAGACTACTGCTCAATGAGTTAATCTAAAAGGTAGTATGACAAACTATCAATTAAAATCACAAGCAGAAGATTTTTGAGTAAAACTATCAGATGACGAACTAGACCTACTTCAAAAAAGACCTTGAATACAAAGTCAGTACCTAAAGGTTAAGAAAGCGTCTATGATGTGGAGTTCAGACCAGATGGAATCATTAATGGCTACTATATTAACGGATGTTCAGAATGGGACATTACAAAATCAAAACCAATTAAGGGTTAGACTTATGCAGGTGCTTGGTATGGATAACGCAAACGATGTGGATTATCTAGCAGAAGACCTATGGTCAGACTTTACTGCTAATATGACCAACGGTGAGAAAATGCAGAGGATAAGAACTAAATATAAAGAATTGTTCGGATTTAATGATAGGACAGACCTTACAAAAGTTAAAGAGAATGCTGTTTGACTATTAAACGGTGTTAAGAAAGCTGTTGTGAATGGTCTTGGGTGGCTTACAGAGGCAGTATCTGATACAGGAGTTTGGTTATGAGAGAAAGTATCAGAACTCTATGGAGCTGATAAAAACCCAGAATGACGAGTGCCTAGCGATGTTAATCTTTGGGGGATAGATGAGAGTTCTCTTAGTCCAGACACAAAGGAGGCAGTAGATTACCTAAAGGCTTATGGACTAGGTACAGGTGCTTATAATGTTCTAAAGGTTTACTATGACGCCAAAGAGGAAAGCAACGACGCTAAAATACAGAAATTATATAGTCATTTCGCAGACTTTGGTTTTGAGTGAAGTTATTGACCATCTTTAGGAGAGAACGCAACGGCAGTAGAGCAAGAGGAGGCAAATAGCGGATGGTATAGAACTTGAGAATTTTTTGGTAAAATGATTCCAGAGATATACGCAACATCTAAAATATGAAGTGCTCTAACTCTTTCAAAAACAACGTTAGCTAACTTGCCACGATGGGCAAAACACGCTGTTAAATTCTTGAATAGAGCAGGTACGAGTGCTATTGAATGAGTAGCTTTCAACGCTTTGGAAGACGGAGAGGTTGACGCTAAATCTGTTGGTTTGTTTACAGCTTTATGAACATTTTTAGACCCTGCTATAAACGCCTTTGGTAATAAGGTAACAAAATGGTGAGTTAGAAAACGAATGGGTAAAGATTTGTTCAATAGTACAGTTGAGAATGTAATCAAGAATGTTGAAAGAGAGTGAGGTACAAAGCTAACAAGGAGCGAATGAGAGAGAATAGTGGCAGATACTGTGCTTGAGTGAAGTATGGGGTCATTAAATAAAACAGTATGAGTGGAGCTTTCGTCTAACACTTTGGATAAGGCGTCTGCTAATATGAGTGAGTTTATCGATGACCTACAAAAGAGTATCTTAACAGACTTAAGGGGTGTTGAATGAAAATACGAGAACGAATACATCCAGAAAATGCTTAAATGATTATTTAAACAATCTCCTAAACAGGTTGATGAGGCGTATTCAGTATTCAGAAACGCTAGGATTGGTGCTTGAATTAGCGAGGACTTGGTAGCTAAGGAATGGGAGATGATGAAGAAACTTTACGAGAGTTGAGCTAAAGAATTTAGTCTAGTTGAGCAAGAAACAATCAAAGAGAATATGAGAACAATCGCTAATACATATTCTAAGACAGAAAAACCTCTTAATTGAAGGCTTAATGAATGGTGGCGTGACCAACAAATATCTGCTCAAAATATAATAGAGGACTTAGCGACAAAGAACGGGGTAGAAAACCTTAGTGACAGATATTTACAAGAATCTGTATTAATCAGAGCTAGAAAGTGATTTGATAAATCAGCAACAAGCAGTATGTCAGACATCCTAAACAGATATGCTTGAAGAACATTAGTTTGAGGATTGTGAGGATATGTTGCTAGTCAGACTATATGAGAATGACCATTGTCTAATCCTTATGTAGCAACAGCTACAACGATGTTGATAATGGCTATGTGATGAAGTCCTAGAGCGTCTTTGTTGGCGTCTAAGATAGCTAGTAAATTATCCACAACAGAGGCTTACTCATTAATCAACTCTGCTGACGAAGGAATGTTGTTTAAAATGAAGGTATGGGATAGAGATGAGTTCTTAAAGTGAACTAGATGAGTTATCTATGCTGACACAGCACAGCAAATAGCAGAGCGAATGGAGGATAACCAAGTTGAGAACATACAAAGATTCAACACTAGCGATGATGAATATCTAAATGAAATGATAAGAGAGAAATACTGACTATACTAAGATTTTACATAAATTTTCCAAAAAATTTCCAAGACTTGTTTTTATAGTATTCTGCCTTAATTTATCAGTAGTATTTATCTCATCACAGGATAAATGGACAAAACAGAGTTAAGGCAGAATATATGAATGACAGAGGAGGAAATCCTTGCGCAAATCACCTCTGAATATCAAAGTTCAGAGAATTTCACATCACAGAAAAGGGCATTATACGAGAGAAGAAAAAAGCTCTACAACAACATTGAAGACCAAGCCAACAAGGTTTATTCAAAGTTGATTTTTTCTGTTACTGAAACGTTGTTAGCCCTTTATGTTAAGGATAAACCATCTGTGCAGTTCATAATAAATAAAGATTTCTTTGAAGATATAGAGGAGAATATAGAGAAGGTAGCTCAATCAGACTACGAAAGGATGTCTATGGAGGAGAGGAAGGAGAGAATGGAGTTCAATAAGTTCTTCTATGGAGTAGGTATTGAGGTGTTCGATGGTTTCGACCAGACAAACAAAACGCCAGAATATCTAGTTATATCTCCAATGCTTTGGGTATGTGACCCTAATCAATCTATCAACAGACCTGCTAGATTTCACGGGTTTGAGTTCAAAACAAGGAAAGAGGCTCTAACTAAAGAGTATGGATACTTCAATGTAGATAAGATTCAGCAAGGTAATGAGAGTATGTACGAGCACGATGACAAATGGTCTAGTCAATCACACCGTTACTTATCTACAACAGATTATGATGACACGGATTGTGACATACACATCTATCATCACTACACAATCCTTAATGGTAAGAAATGCTTATGTACATTGGCTAATGATAAATCTCTATTAATCAGAGTACAAGAGATAGAGGCACAAACAGATGAGGAAAAGAAGAATCCAGATTTAATCCCATTCCCTGTTGTTGTTAGAAATTGGGTAGCTTGTGACTATGACCCTTGGGGAATTTCTCTATGTGATATGCTAGAGGACAAGCAGAGTATGGTACAGCTGTTCTTAAACTTAAATAGAATCAAAGCAGAGCACGAGGCTTGGGGAGATATATTTATGTATGACCCTAACATAATTGAGGATATTTCACAGCTTAAAACACCTTGATTATGACCTAAGTTTGTTAAGGCAAGCTGATTAAATAGTGGATGAACTCCTATTGTAGAAGTTCCTAGATGAAGTGTAAAATCAGACGCTCGGAATATGCCTAATGTGTTGAAGAATCAAGCGTTTGCTGACATCTGAATGGATGAAAGGAGTTTGTGAGTTACTACTTCAAGCTATGTAACAGCCACAGAAAACCAGAGAGTGCAAGAGAACTCTAATCTTAGACAGCTCTTATGATTCAAGAGGGACGCTAGGGCAGAAAAGATGTTCTGGAATCTATGGTATAGGAGTTATCAAGAGAACTTTACAGGTAAAAAGGAGTTCACGATACCTTGAGCTTGGGCAGACACTCATTTCAGTTTCTCTGCGTCAGACTTCTTAGTTTATAGTAACTACTATGTGCAAATTAAGACGTTATCAGAGATAGAGGAAACAAATGAGAGAACAAAGTTAGAGATGTTGGCTCTTAGGGACGCATTCCTAGCAGACCCTAACAAATCAGAGTTAGCTAAGAGATGTTTCGAGAGAAAACTATATAGACTGCAAGGTTTCCAATGGGACGAGATAATGGTACGAGTTCCAGAGAGTATGGAGGAAATGCAAGCAAAGATAGACTTAGAGTTTATCAACAGGGACGAGAAACCAGAAGACATTAAAACCTTACAAGAAGACCATTTGACTTACTTACAGATATATCAGAGAGCTAAAGACACACCTGCTAAGTTACAGGCTGTATCTAGGAGGAAGAATGCTCTATTAATGCTTAGGAAGATGGAGGCTTGAGTATTACAACAGCCTACTCCACCTACGTGACAAGGGCAGATGGCTTTGAATAATCTAACGGCATTAGCAGATTCGCAGACAAAGTCGCAAGTTCTCTCTAGTCTAATGGGACAGCAAATGGAGTGAAAGCAAGCAAATTCTTTTAGCGATATTGTATAACAATGGACTTAACAACAAAAGAAAGAGCAGAAATAATGGACAGCTTTATGCGTAGTCAAGCACGAGCCATCTTAAAAGAAGTGTTAGACAAAGACATTCAGATGTTAGAAGATGACTTGTTAAGTGAAACTTGTGACGCAGAGAAGAATAAATGCTATTTCAATGCGTATGACGTAGAAAGAAAGCTCCTTGCGTCGTTAAAGAAGTTGAGAGCCAAACCAGATGAGTTAATCACAGGGTTTGATATTCAGAAGGCTCGACAAGAGCATACAGAAAGTCAGATTTAAAATGTTTTAATTTACTAAACATATAATGGTTGACGTAAAAATCGCTGATGTAAACAGCATAACAAACGACAAAGCTGAACTCGACAGCATAACAAATGAGGAAAATTTAGAGCAAGAATCTAACGAATTGGAAGAAGTTGAATCGACGGAGGAAACTTCGGAAGAAACGGAGGATGTTGAGGACGAGAAACCTCTCAAACAGAGAAAGAGTAACGTTCCTAAACTACTCAAGGAGAAGAATGCTCAAAAGCAGACAATCAAAGTTCTTACAGAGGAGAATCAATCTCTAAAGGAAGAAGTTGAGCGTCTAAAAACAGAGAATGCCCCACAAGCACAGATTGATGAGGCAATGCTAGAACAGAAACTTGCTGAAAGGGATTTAGCAAGAGAGCTAGCAGAGGAGTTCCCAGAAATAGATTCGGACGAGGCACGTTCGTATGCTAAGAAAGAGGGAATCTCTATTGATAAGGCGTACAAGCTATTGGCTTTCGATTATGACAAGAAAGTTCAAAGTAGTAACTCTAAAAAACTTACAGGTGGTTGAAACTTCTCTGATGTTACAAGCTACACAATGGCTGACCTAGAGAAGATGACGCCAGAGCAATACAATAGAGCTGTTGCCAAAATTGAGAGTTGAAAGGCTAAGTTACGCAAATAATTTAATTCTATTTATTTCGATTAATTTAAGACAAAGATGTCTATAACAATGTGATTAAACACTATTATCAAGGAAAACATCCTTGTTAAGGAAGTGTTAAGAGGACTTGAGAAAAGTCTTGTAATAGCACCTTGGGCTAACACAAAATACGAAGGAGCTATCAGAAATGCAGGAGATACTGTATCTGTACAAATTTTCCCTGCTATTACTCATACAACAGGAGTTACTGCTTGAGCAGACATAACTAACTCTCCATTTGTTGTAACTAAAGAAGTATTAACTACTGATACATTAAAACAATGTAGAGTAGAAGTTACTGACTATGAAGAAATAGTAGCTAACTTTGACCTTGTTAAAGAAGTATCAAAGTCAATCAGAATCGATATGGCTAAAATCATCGATTCTTATGTAGCAACTAAAGCTGTTAATGGTTGTCCAAACGACCACAAATTTAGTGATGTTCCTAGCAAAGCAAACGCTTACGAAATTACTGAAAAGTTGGCTGTTGCATTAGACAAATCTAATGTGCCTGATGGAGGTAGAGTATTATTCGTTACTCCAGATTTCGCTAGTTTCTTAAGACAAAATCCTGTATTTGATGGAACTGCTAAAGGATTAGATTGGAGATTAAACGGATACATCGGACAAATCTCTGGATTTATGGTATTCAAGTCTAACAACCTAGGAGATGGTGTAAACGCTATCGCTATGGATGACCAAGCTGTACATCTAGTAGTACATTGGAAAGGATTTGATGTTAGAAAAGCTGAAAAAGGATTCAGAGAAAGTATCTTATCAGAATTTGTTTTGTGAGGTAAAGTATTCTCTCCAAACGCACCAAGAATTGCTATTGTTGCAGGAACACCTACTGAAACAGAAACAGAAACTGAAACTGAAACTGCTTAGTATATAGAGGGGTAAGCCCCTCTTTTGGGGGGAATGTTATGATGGCAGGCATTCTCTCCAAAACAGAGGTTTTATTTCTCTTTGTTCCTATGGCAGTACCAAATACACAATACATAAACACACGTAGTGGAGCTAATCCAACTTGGTATGGAAGGCTTGGGGCGTGACAATGGGGAAGTGAATATTACCTTGTTTTGTATATTAATTGAGAAAAAACCAGAGTTAAAGTACCCGTTAGATGAAAAGATGGCTTAAAGGAAAGGGTAGTAAAGTTAAATATGGAAAAGTATTTCTTAAGAAGTAACACAGAGCGGGTATGAAGATAATTTAGTTTATAATTTACGCTAATTATGACAGACGTACTAACAACAACTCCAGAAACGTTATTTAATGAAGACTTCCCTGAGTTGGAATCCTTGAGTGACGAGGCTAGGATACTTTGTGTTGACAGGAATACTAATACAAACTTGATGGAGTGATACCAAGCTCCTCTTTCTCTATTAAAGGGGGACAAGTGAGATAAAGGTGACCCTTGAGCAAAATGAGATACTTGACCACAATGACCAAGGGGTTATCAAGGAGAAACTTGAGATAAGGGAGATAAGGGTGACAAATGAGATACTTGACTACAATGACCTCAATGAGAAAAGGGTGACCCTTGACAGGACGGTATAAATTGAGCAGATGGACAGCAATGACCTGCTTGAAACTGAATAGCAGGTATGACAAGCTCTAAGAATGGGAAGGTTACTACTATTACATTTGAATATACCCAATGAGGGTCAGATTCTTTCCAAGTTCAAGATTGAGCAGATGGAGCGTGAGGAGGTTGAGATGTTACTTGACCTAGTTCTTCTACAAATGACAGGATAGCAGTATTTAATGGAATCACTTGAAAAGCTATTAAGGATTGAGGAAAGAAAATATCAGATTTACAGACTAAGTTGGTTTCTGGTACAAGCATTAAGACAGTTAATAACAACTCTTTATTGGGTAGCGGGAACATAACTATTTCTTGAGGAACTACATATACAGCAGGAACAGGGATAGACATAACAGGTACTACTATCTCAACAAACCTAGCGACAAAGACATTCAAACTAAGTTCTACATCAGATTTAACTAATGCTAGTAAGGCTTATGCTTGGTATGATTTATGAAATACTCCATTTATCCAATATAATGGAGAGGTTTATTCATTCCAATGATATAGTGGATGACAGATGGTATTCTACACTATCCCATCAGAGAGCGTAACATCTTGAAACTCTACATCATATTTAAAACTTAAATGACTTACGATAGCAATATCGGCAGGTGTAGCCACATCAATAACAGCCACAGCAGGTCAGATAATAAAATATCTAGATACAAATGTTGATTACTCTACACCATATACACCAACTTACGATGGTAGCCCTGCCACAAAGAAATATGTGGATGATAATATTGGTAGTGGATGAATAACAAATAATACAACAGGAACTACAACGACAGTAACACAAATCTGGGCTTGAACGCAAACGCAGTATAATAATTTGGGTAGTTACTCAAATTCTGTTATTTATTACGTATTCTAGTAACAGATGGCTATATATATGTGGAGAGAGGAACAGCGGAACTATACAATGTACGAATTCCCAAACTGAACATACCCTTGATGGACTATTATTAGCTGAGGTTTCGCACAATGAGCTTTATGAAGCTGATGGATTACAGCAAAAAACTCAAGTACAAACTGTCGTATGTATGTAGATATGGAATGATGGAACGAGTTTAAAATACAACATAGATGTAGGTATAACACTTGAACATACGGATGAGCTACGCATTGTTGCATTTCCCAAGACACAAACAGAACAGCAAGAACATCTATTACTTATAGTTGTAACACTTCCAATAAGTGAATAAGCGGTCAGATTTTAGGCTCTGACGCTATAAGTAAAACCACATTCACCTCGTGAATTAATTACATAGACGAAATAGTGTACGATTGAACTACATACACATTAAATTTATATGAGGACAACGATGGAGAGCCTTGAACGTTACTTCTTACAGGCTCTGCTGATTGAGCCAATCCTAACAAATACCTAATACTGTACCACGAACACGCAACAACACCATTCTCACAGACAAACCGAGTGAAAGTGTGGTATAAGTAATCAGATTTATATTTCTTTTAACAAAGGATGACACTAACACAACAAGAGCCAAGCAATATAAAAATCTGAACTACTAGTGTAAGTAAAGTTTTTGTGTGAACTACACAGGTACGACCTGCAAGCACACCAAGACTACCATCAACGTACCAAGAGGTAGAGTATATAGAGGCTAGCGGTTGACCATATTTAAAAATCTGAAACTACTTAAATACGAGCTATATAATGGAGGCAAAATACCAAATGCCAGCTGATGGTGCTATAACACTTTGATGTAATCGATGAAGTAGGACACCTTACCGTAGGTATTGATTAATTTCAAACAGCAGTGTAACTAGCGTGATTGCTTGATGAAGTAGTTGGACTGATTTATGAACTCCTTGAACAGCTGTACATACAATAAAAATACAAGGCTCAACAGCATATTATGA
>Ga0247609_10000867_pt1 | contig 38891 bp, 45 predicted proteins | sample 172DNAGHGlowgp2_FD_193487 | JGI IMG/M metagenome (GOLD analysis project Ga0247609, IMG submission 193487) | Sheep rumen microbial communities from Palmerston North, Manawatu-Wanganui, New Zealand - 1728 DNA GHGlow gp2 | ecosystem: Host-associated > Mammals > Digestive system > Stomach > Rumen ... | reverse complement strand
AAAGCACTGCACCTCATCGACCCCGCTTATGTACAGCCGATGCCGCAGGAGGACGGGACTGTCAAGTACATAGTCGCCGGTATGGACAGTGCTGTCGACGCCGTGAACATGATTCACATCTTCCAGCACTGCGACGAGATGTTCAATGGCATTTCGCTTTTGAGATACGCCAGCAAGACCCTGAATGCGGCATGGGACACCGAGGACCAGTCCAACAAGTTCTATCAGAGGGGCGCCGGTCTGCTCGGCGTCTTGAAGGCGGCCGCACCGCTTACCGATGCACAGAAGACCCAGATTGCACAGAGTTGGGAGAAATCCATCAGCAAGACCGCCAGCGGCGGCGTGGCGATTCTTCCCCAGGGCATCGATTTCCAGGCAATTAGCGTGAATCCTGAGGACGCCCAGTTGCTTGAGAACAGGCAGTATTCCGTAATTGATATCTGTCGATTCTTCAATGTCAGCCCATTGAAGGTCTTCGACTACACCCATATGTCCTATTCGTCTCTGGAGCAAGTGACACTATCCTTCATGCAGGACACCATTCTTCCATACGCACAACTTATTGAAGATGAATTCAATAAGAAACTCTTCAAACCTTCGGAGATTGGAGAGTTCTATATCGACTTCGACTTCGCCTCCATCATCGGAACAGACAAGAAGACCGAGGCGGAATACTACAGGACGCTGGTCACCAATGGTCTCATCACCATCAGCGAGGCCAGGGAAAGGCTCGGTTTCGCACCTCTCGACGGTGACCAGTACAATGAGACCTACATGCAACTCTCCTATGGTTCTGTCAAGAACATAGCGGATGGTCTGTACATCAAGCAGAACCCGCAGGATGCGACCGGGGAGACCAAGGTGGACAATAAGACTACAACCAATGCGGAATGATGATTTGCAGCAGAAGACTATACAAGGGAAATGCCTATGACATCTGCCTTCCCCTCGCAGATTCAGGGGTGACCCTTGCGAGATTCTACACCAGGGGGGATGTAATTGTCGAGAAGGAACCGGAAATTAGTGGCGATAGCATGTGTTTTTCCTTCACCGAGGAAGACCTTGCGTCGCTGGAGGACGGCGTGCTCAGGTACCAGGTTGTGACCGACTACGAGACGACCGACACCAATTCCCCGTATGTTGTGGCCACCCCTGGGGATTACAGCGGAAGCACCCTCGAAGACCTCCTGGAAGACGCATACAACAGCGGATACACCGCCGGGTACGAATCCGGCTACACGGACGGCAAGGAGGAATGCGGTCCGGACTATTCCAGGGAATACTTCACCATCGAAGCCATGGATGATGGGAACTTGACCGTCAGATGTGCCTGCGACTATTCCATAAATGACGGTGAATGGGTTTCCATGACCGGGGTGACCGCAGTTCCCCTGAATGATGGGGACAAGGTCAGGTTCAGGGCTAATCTCGAGAGTGCGGAAAGCATGTTCGAAGGCGGGAACTCCATCGCCTTCATGGTGTATGGAAACATCGAAAGCCTCGTGCACGGCGATGATTTCCAGGGTATGGACACGTGCCTGTATGCACAATATATGTTTTACGATTGTAGTGGTCTGACAAGCGCCGAGAACCTCGTGCTTCCAGCCTCCGAACTGACACCCAGGTGCTACGCCTTCATGTTCTACGGCTGCACCAGCCTTACGACGGCACCGAAACTTCCTGCCATCACGCTGGCTGATATTTGCTACGCTGGCATGTTCTATGATTGCCGCAGTCTGGCACAGGCTCCCTCGCTTCCGGCGACCACGCTGGCGAACAATTGCTACGACTCCATGTTCTGGGGATGTACAATCCTCGCCTCCGCTCCCTCGCTTCCAGCCACCACGATGACTGAAAGTTGCTATTCCGGAATGTTCTTAAAGTGCACAAGTCTCGCCTCGGCTCCCTCGCTTCCGGCTACCACGCTGGCGAAGAGTTGCTACGACTCCATGTTCTCAGGTTGCTCGAGCCTAACCACACCCCCTGAACTACCTGCGACCGCGATGGCTGAAAGTTGCTACGCCAGCATGTTCCAAAACTGTAAAAGTCTAACCCAGGCGCCTGTGTTGTCTGCGACAACGCTCGCGAAGAACTGCTATTCCAGTATGTTCCTCAATTGCAAGGGATTGGCAACCGCCACAGCCCTCCCAGCCACCACGCTGACGGAAGGTTGCTACCAAAACATGTTCTCGAACTGTACCAGCCTGACGCAGGCACCTGCACTTCCCGCCACCACTCTGGCGAAGAGTTGCTATTCCAGCATGTTCTCAGGTTGCTCGAGCCTCACGACGGCACCGGTACTAACAGCGGCATCGCTTGTAGACAAATGCTATGAACACCTTTTCTTAAACTGCACATCCATGAACAGCGTCACATGTTTGGCAACCAATCCCGACTGCATGTCGTGCACGGCATACTGGCTGTCTAATGTCGCCGCATCCGGAACATTCGTCAAAGCCCCCGGTGCTTCCTGGTCAACAGGTTCCAGCGGAATACCGGCTGGCTGGACGGTGATAGAAGCATAATAGAATTGTTCATGTCAAATAAAAAGTATCTCTTCTAACACCTTCTTAATTTTACTTTTTTCCACCCCGAGTTCTTCGGGGTGGTTTTTTGTACCCCGGAGCGGCACCTTTTATATGAAATAAGAATTAAAAATCAAACAATCATGCAAATTAAGATTAATGGTGAAGCAAAATTCACTGCGAAGAAAGAACAGTTCGCTGTTGCACCTACTACCTCCGGGTATCAGGTTGCCTATTCCGCCGACGGCGAGAATTTTACTCTTGATGCTGATGCAGTGGTTCCTGCTGGCGAGAACCTTATCTACCTCGGTGCGATGACCTACGGATGGTACAAACTCTCCGGGAACACCGACAATGATGTGAACATAATCCTCTAATACCAGCGTACCATGATAGTAAACAAATACAACAAGGGAGGCGGTGGAAGCGGTAGCGGAAGCACCTACACCGCCGGTGAATACATACAGATTGAGAATGATGTCATTTCGGTTACCGGCATCACTCCCAGCGAGTACCTTACGACCGCCGACACCCAGGATTTCGTAACAGAAGCGGACATCACCGCCGCAACCTCTCCAATCCAGGAGCAGGTTGATGACATAGAGAGGGTGACTGCTACCGCCCTTACCGAACTCCATGATTCAATCATCGAACTCTCGGGTGCTACAAGCGGTTATGCTACCGAAGCATATGTAGATGCAGCAATCACCTCAGCGACGCAGGATTTTGTCAGCGAGGAGGACCTTACAGGTTATACAAGCCAGCAGGACTTCCAGGACTTCCAGGATGCGATTTCTGTGAAGGAGGAGGTCATAGCGAGTGCGATTACGGAACTTCATGACAGCATTCCGGATGTGAGCGATTTTGTGACCTCTGGTGATGTGGCCACGCAGATAAGCACCGCCACCGCCGATATGGTTGAAAGCACCGATGTACATACCATGGTGAAACTTACCCAGGCACAGTATGATGCACTTACAACCAAGGACCCTAACACATTTTACATAATTATTGACTGATATGAGATACTTGAAATCTTTTATAAATGATGCGGCAATCCAGGAGGCGATAGATAACAAGTCCCTGGGTAAGCCATATGTGGCTCTTAATGAGAGTGCAGGTACTATTGACTGGAATGGGAAAACACCTACTCCTGAAGGTTATTATGTTATAGACAATCACGGGAATTTTTATCAATTGCAAGAAGGCGGTACCGAAAGTGATATAGCAACTGGCTCTTTTACTAAACCGGCTGGTGTTGGAATAAGTTTATATCATGATGGTGTTTTGGTGAACTTGACTCATGGTAATGTAATAATAACCAAAATGTGTAATGAAGATGTACTTGACAGCTGGTGGGAGTATACAACTTTTGGCCAGCCAATTGAAAATTATTGTTCTCAAAAAGAACTTGAGTTCTTTAATTCTGGGACTTTAGATAGTGATGAAGTATCAGTAGAAATAAGGTTGTATAATAATAGTTCCGGAGGGATTGATGCCAATATTGCTTTCTATTTACAATCTTGCGAAGAATAATAACTAAAATAATTTAAAAATGGTAAATCACATCAACAAATACGCTGACGCACAGGCAATCCAGGACGCACTTGACGCCGGGACGCTTGCCAATCCATATGTGGCGATGACTTCTGCTGGCACGCTTGACTACAACTCTCTCCAGCCGACACCTCCTGCACCTTCAACCATGGGTACTTGGAGTGATGATGGACAGGGCGTCTACACCTTCCAGATTACAGAGACAGACACTACATATTGGGAGAACCCTGTAAACATCGGCTCGCTTGACGGCGTCTACTACCAGTTGGCACTAATGGACATGGATGTGGTCATTTCATGGGACCCGGTAAATTGTTGGTGGCACATGGAATTGCAAAATGCGAACCTGAGCGATTACCCTGGTTATGAATTTCTAGTAGGCGCGGCGGATACATGGTATCAAGAGAGTGTCATGACAGAACCTGATGGCTCAAGCGCCTCTCTGGAAGTGGACTGGGATGGAGTGGACACATTCGTCTTCCAGCGTAATTCTTCCGTCTCGGGTCCGGCTCTCCAAATGACCACCATAGACCCTCCATATCCGGCAGGTGAGTAGGGTAGGAATCATAGCGATAGCCAGGAATGAGGCTCTGTACATCCGGGAGTGGGTGGACCATCATCTGGACATCGGCTTCGACAAGATAATCCTCGCCGATAATGACGACGAGTTCATCCTCCCCGGGATTATAGAGTACCCTGCGGTCATCCATGAGGACTACTGCGGTATCGACAAGGTCCAAGCCCTGGCATACACCGAACTCTACCAGAAGTACAAAGCGGACTTTGACTGGCTGCTCTTCATCGACTGCGACGAGTTTGTGATGCTGGACAACCAATACCGGGATATCCATGACTTCCTGGACCGCTTCGACTGCGATGTGGTGCGTATATCCTGCAAGCACTTCAGCGATAATGACGCACTTGACACCCTTGGGGACTACCGGGTGGTTGAGAGGTTCAGGGACCCCTACTACACATCCCTTGATACCTTTGTCAAGAGTTTCATCAACACCAGGGTTGAACTTGGAGAGAGGAAGATATACGGTCATGGAATATATGACAAGACCCTGGATGCGAGGAATGCCCTTGGCGACCCCTGCGAGAACACAAACCAGCACACCCAGAGGATTGTCCACGAGCGGTGCTGGCTGAACCACTACCGCACGAAGACCATCGGCGAGTACATCAGGCAGAAGATGTTCAGGGGTGGGGCGAACAACAATCCAGGAAGATATGAGAACTGGGAGAAGTATTTCTTCGCCACCAACCGCAGGACCACCGAAAAGGTAGATTATGCTAATAAGTTGATAAACAAGTTAAAGAATGAACACTAAAACAGATATTTCAGCGGCTTATGTCGGCTCCACCGGGGTTGACAAGCTCTGTCTTGGGAATGAGGTTGTGTGGCAGAGCACGCCCCCGGCACCGGTGCCTTATGATGAGCAGTACCTGACCTTCAAGATAACCAGTCCTGGCACCATCAGGTTCGGAAAGGTCGCCTTGGTCTCACAAAATGCTAAAGATGCCCCTACGGTCACCATCTACTACAAGGTGAACAGCGGCGACTGGACTGAAATCACTACGACAACCGCCGGTACGGTCTTTAATGTGGTTTCAGGCGACACGGTCCAGTTCAAGGGTGATAATCCATTCTATGGGCGTCTAAACATACCCGGTGTTGTAACAACAGCCAACTCCTTCAGCGGAAGCACGGCTTCTTTCAACATCCAGGGAAACATCATGTCCTTGATAGACAGCCAGAATTTCAAAACCATAGACCAGACATGGGTCGCTGCAGACCATGATTCTGCTTTTTACAATTTGTTCAAAAATACCCATGTGGTGGATGCTTCCAATCTCGTGCTTCAACCGAGCGGAGCGACACAAGACATCTTGGCTGTAAGCATTTACGCATACATATTCCAAAATTGTTATGACCTTATAGCCACTCCGGAACTTCCAGAAACTGATAGTGTGCCTAGATATTGTTACAGCTATATGTTCAGCGGTTGTAGAAGTATTACCACAGCACCGGCACTTCCTGCCACTACGCTGGCAACCTATTGCTACACCGGTATGTTCGATAACTGCGATAGTTTAGTATCTGCGCCGGCCTTACCTGCAACATCACTTGCTGGTAGTTGTTATTCAGGAATGTTCCGAGGTTGTAACAATCTCACGGCCGCACCTGTCCTGCCAGCCACTACACTTGCAGGTGCTTGCTACAAGAACATGTTTGCCGGTTGTACCAGTCTCACAACATCTCCTGAACTGCTTGCCACCACTTTGGCGAACAACTGCTACGCAGGCATGTTCAGCGGCTGTACATCACTCAGCACCATCACCTGCATAGCATCCGTAAATGGAACATCTTACACCGATACCTGGGTAAAGAATGTTGCCGCCACAGGTACCTTCTACGAGGGTGCTAATGCAACAGGATGGCCCACAGGTGTTAATGGCATACCAGTCGGTTGGACAGTCCAAAACTATATTGACCCTAATGCACCTGTCCTCAAGATAACCGGACAAAGCATAACAGGAACAAGAGCAGCAGACTACTATGAATGGGCAGGTCTTGTCCAGTATTCAGGCACATCCTTCACCATCGAGGCTAATAGTGTTCCTATCACCGCAGATACCTGGGATTACAGCGAGAACTACATAGACGCATGCGGAGAAGAAAGCGAGATATCACATGACACAGGAACCACCACGAGCGTATTTGAAGTGTATTCAGGTTATATAAGTTATGTGACTTACGACTTTAACAACAACTCTGTTGGCTATAGTTCGTATGATGACCAGACAAGCGACGACCCAATAACCATATGCGGATGCCAGGGAAATTGCTGGGATTATGAGAACCAGGAATGCGTGGAATGCCCTCAATCCTGCGAGGACCAGGGTCTCTGTGATGACGGTGAAGGAAACTGCGTGGAATGCGACCCTTGTGAAGATTGGGGAGGTGCTGGCTATTCCAGTTATGAGGAATGCATGTGTGCCGAACATGGCGAAGGATGCGAGGAACCAACAGACCCTTGTGAAGATTGGGAAGGTGCCGGTTATTCATCCTACGAGGAATGCACCTGTGCCGAAAGAGGTGAGAACTGCCCTGAAGAAGGCGGGGAGGAAGAAGGGGAATGATATCCGCCCCAGAGAAACAGGGGTTTCCACATATTTTTCAATGGGTCGCCATTACCGGCGGCCCATTTTTATGTGCTGTCATCCGGAAAGCCACCTTTTGTATAAAATAGTTGATTATGGAAAAAGAAATTAGACAATACAGTGTGGAGTTCAATGCCGCTCCTGATGTCGCTACCATAGAGGGTAGGGCTATTCCTTTCAACACCCCTTCACCAAACAGGGAGGGATTCAGGGAGACCATCGCTCCAGAGGCGGTTGAAGGCGTGTTCGAGAAGTCTGATGTGTTCCTTCTCTACAACCATGACAAGTCCAAGGGATTCCTGGCCAGGAACAAGATGGGCAAGGGTTCCCTCAAGATTGATGTCAGGGAGGACGGCGTGTATTTCTCATTCGTACCGGGAGAGGACAACCTTTCCATGTATATCAAGGACCGCATCCAGAGGGGCGACCTTGACGAGATGAGTTGGGCTTTCACTGTTGAGCAGGACACCTGGGTTAAGGGTGCAGATGGCGTATACGACAGGACCATCAACAAGTTCGACCACATCTACGACTTTTCGATTGTGGACCAGTCATACTACGGAATCGAAGGTGCGGTGAAGTGTGCGAGATTCGCAGAAATCCAGGAGGAGGAAAGACTGGCGAATGAGGCGAGGATTGCAGAGGAAGAGAGGATTGCCCAGGAGAAGAGGGAGGCAGAAGAAGCGGAGAAGCAGGAGAAACTCAAAGAGTACTACGAATCCATCAGGGAAGCATACAAGGAAGCCCTGGAGAAGGAAGATGAAATGAATAAGAACTAAAAATACTTTAAAAAATGCGTATTAGATTTGGCCGCAATGATGTCATCGACACCAAGGAACTTAAGGAACTTGTAGAGAAGTCGAAGGAACAGGAGCAGGAACCCGAAGAGGGTGGTGAGGAATCCGGTGAGTAGTATGAAAAAGGTGGGTTAAATCAGCCCACCTTTTTTATATCACATTCCCTTGGATTTTCGCTTCTCCATTTTTTAAAATCCTCCACAGACATGCCCTGCAGTTGCCGGTCTATGTTGCATATTCCGCAGGCACAGATGCAATTCTCCGGAGTATGGGGAAGGGAGTTGTCAATTCGGTCGCACCCCAAGTGTTTCCAGTCGCTATCGCCGCAATAGACACAGGAAGAAGAGAATATGTGGTCAAGCACCCACCCCGGGGTTAGGCTAAATCCATCCCTTCCTTTCTCAATATCACTATATTTATACCTGGACACCAAGTGAGTTGCCCTACCATATGGTGTTTTGAAATATTCCCTGGTTGATTGGAGGTGTTTTTTTCTATTGTTTTTCCTCCATTCCCTTTTCTTGGCATTTTTCTTCTCTTTGTTTCTTTGGTAGTGTTCAGCCGAGTATTTTAATCTTTCTTCCCGGTGCTCCAGATAGTATTCTTTATCTTTTTCTGGGTGGCCTGTTCGATACCTTTCCTGGGCTTCTCTTTGTTTGGCTTTTCTTCTCTCATATTCTACCTCCCAGGAGGACTCTCCATACCTGGCTATGTACTCATCTTTTTTCAAATATCCCATATTGCAAATATACACATTTTATTATTAAAAAAATTGTCCGCAAAATCGCACCTTTTATATAAAATGACAATTGTTATGAATGCACTTGAGATGAAAGAACAAATCATCCGCATGCAGGACGAACTCGATGCCATCATCAACACAGGTGAGGCTGAGAACCGCGAACTCAATGAGGATGAGACGAACAAAATGGCAGAACTCCGGACCGGGATTGAAGAACTCAAAGCCCAGGTTGCCGAGGAGGAAAGAAAAAATGTAGAACTAAATAAGAATAAATCTAATGTTAAAATGGAAAAAGAAGTTAGACTCTTTGATTTGATTAAAGGCATCGTCGAGAACAACATCTCTGACGAGCAGAGGGCTTTTGTCCAGGGCAACCAAATCAACTACCGTGCTGCTATCCAGGCAACTGTTGAAGACCATGGTGAGGAAGTCGTGCCCGAGGATAAAAAGCGTCTCGAACTCGCAATCCGCAATGCTTCCGTGCTCAACCGCATCGGAGCCACTTGGTTTGGGAATGCACAGGGCAACATCAGCATCCCTAAGTACTCCGGCTCCCAGGTCTTCTGGGCAGATTCTGAGAATGCTGACGCTGCAGACGGCGCTGGCACTTTCGAGGAAGTGACCCTTTCTCCTAAGCGTCTTACCGCTTACATCACCATCAGCCGCCAGTTCCTGGCACAGTCCCCTGAGGACGCTGAGGGTATCCTCATCAATGACCTCGCAGCCGCTATCGCTGAGAAGTTTGACAAGACCGTCTTCGGTTCCGAATCCGGCAGCACCGCGCAGCCTGCAGGTCTCTTCAATGCCGACGCTGATTACCTCGTAAGCGGCAAGACCCTCGCCGACATGTCATTCGACGATGTCCTCGACCTCGAAGAGGCTGTGGAGGAGAAGAATGGCACCAACTTCATCTTCGTCGCTGACCCGAAGGTCAAGTATGCTCTCCGTGGCACTCAGATGGCTTCCGGCCTCCAGTTCGTCTGGGAGAATGGCGAAATCGACGGTCGCAAGGCTGTGGTCTCCAACTCCGTAGAGGAAGGTGGTCTCCTTGTTTTCGACCCTCGTGACCTCGCTGTCGCAATCTGGCCTGAGACTGTGGTGACCGTCGACCCGTACACGCTCGCTGGCAAGAACCAGATTAAGGTTACCGTCAACTTCCTTTGTGACGCTGTGCTCAAGGGCGACCGCATCTCCGGTGCTGTTTTCGAATAATAGTCTAACAATCATATATACCTTATGTACATCGAATTGGATTACGCAAAGAAGCATCTCAACATCGAGCCGGATTTCACCGAGGACGACGAATACATCCTTGGCCTCATCGATGCAGCTGAGCAGGCGGTCCGTGTTCATGTAAATGAGGATTTTGATACGCTTGCCGAACAGAATGGGGGTTGTCTTCCAGCCCCCATCCTCCAGGCGATGTTGCTAGCAATCGGAAACTGGTATCAGAACAGGGAACCGCTTGGCACCAGGACGCAGGCACTGCCCTTCAATTACCAATACCTAATAGACCTTTACAGAAACTACTACAACTAAATGATTTACAGCGGTCAACTTACAGAAATACTTGAATTCTACAAGGTTGTAGAGACACAGAGTGAAAGTGGATACAAGAGCACCCAGGAGAAGTTCATGTTCAAGGTAAGAGCCGAAAGGGTCAAGAACAAAGAGACATACCTGGTTGATGCGGAGGAACTCTTCCACTCAAGCGAACTTACATTCAGGTTGAGGAACAGGAAGGAAATCGATGAAACCAACATAGTTGTGTACGATGGTCAGAGGTACAGGATAACCAGCATCGACAAGTACATCAGGGACAACAACCAATTGACAATAATCTTGCAAAAGATAAATGAGTAATGATTTGCAACAATACATTAAATAGTTACCAGAAGTGGTTCATAGGTAATGACATCAGGGACATACTGCTTGCCGATTCCGGGGTCTCATCCCAGGTGAGTGCCGAGCATATCTACCCTCTTGTCGCACCCGAGAACACGAAAGGCGACTTCATAGTGTACATAAGGCAGAAGTACGGCAAGGATACTGTCAAGCAGGGTGTTTACCAGGATGACTGCGAAGTTGCGGTGATTGGGGTAAGCGAGAATTATGACAATGCAATTGCTCTCGCTGCGAAGATAGACAATGCCCTGACAGGTACGCATGTGAATGAAGACGGCAAAAGGATTGACATAATCCTCATTGACAGCACCGAGGTGTTCGATGACAACAAGTACATCGAGACCCTGGTGTTCAAGATAAACTAAAAATAAGAATTAAAATCAGATAAGAAATTATGGCATGGAGTGTTAACACAGACCTCGTCAAAGGTAATGACATGTGGTTGTACCTTGTTGACCTTTCCGGTGGCACTATGACCAGCGGCATGGTTCAGAATGCAAAAGTGCTTGCGTACAGCCAGTCTTGCTCCTTTGAAATCAACAGCGACACCCTCGATGTGACCACGAAGCTTTCTTGTAGGTGGAGTGCCGTCATGCAGGGTAATGCTTCCTACACGGTTAATTCCGACAACCTTTACTGCCTCCAGTCGAGTGCCGCTGCAAATGGTGCTATGACTGTGGATGACCTCTTCGAGGCTATGGTTGAAGGTGAGAACATCGGTTGGATTATGGCACAGGATAGTTCCGATGAATGCGGAACCGTCGGTGGACCTGACACGACCAAACCTTATTATTATGGGGAAGGCGCAATTACCAGCCTTTCTATAACCGCCGGGAACAACGAAATCTGCACGAGTTCCATTACTATTACAGGTTCCGGTGAGCCTAATAAGGGTTAATAGGAAGCGACTATTCATCATCGCAGACGGGGAGTGGCAATCGGGCCGCTCCCTTTTTGTATTCTCTAAACTCTTCTACAGTCCATCTATCTCCTCTTTGTGCATTACATGATAAACAAGCACAAACACAATTCTCCGGGGTGTGAGGTAAAGTGTTATCAACCCTATCACAGCCAAGTTTAGTCCAGTCACTTTCTCCACAATATGTACAAGAAGAGGCGAATATGTTTTCCAATATCCACTTTTGAGTAAGGGTGCATTTTCCTCTACCTGTTTCTTCATCAACTCTTTTGTAACTTCCAAGCATACTTTTAGCCCTACCCCTGGGTGTTTTTATATAATCTTTTTGGGCATCAGCATATTCTTTTTTATGCTCTGAATAGTACTGTTTGTGTGCTTCTTTTAATTTTTCCCTATTGTTTTCCTTGTACTTTCTTTTAGATGCCAATTCCCGCTTTAATTTCTCTTTCCAGGCTTCCTCTCCGTGCAATTCTATGTATCTTTCTTTTTTCATTCCCATGTAGCAAATATACAAAAATTAAAAATAAAAGATGTCAGCCCCGGGCTGTCCTTTTCCATTAAAAAAGGATAGATGTGGAAATTGTTTCATAAAAAGAAGGAAGAGACAAAACAAGAGCATACTGACTTCTCAAAATACAAGATTAAGGTAAATGCGAAGGTCATGTGTGCATATGAAGCCATGACCGGGAAACCTTTTTTGAAGGTAGGCACCGAGGACGAGATAAAGCATCTTTTCTATTGCTCCCTGGTGGTGAACAATGATGATTTCTCCACGATGGACTACGAGACTTTCGAGTTCCTGGTTCTCGACAATGAGGTTGCAATGTGGCTCAGCAATGAGTATATCAAAATAGGAAAGTTCATATCCCAGTTCAAGACCGACATCGGCGACGAAGAAGAAACAGCCGGGGACGGAGAAGGAAATGACAAGATATTCTACATGCTTGATGTGATTCCTGGGTTGATAGTGAGAATGGGGCTTGACCCAAACTATGTGATGTACAAGATGGAGGAGTGGGAGATTTCATACTATTACAGGATAATGCAGGACATGGACAGGAACAGGCTTGCTGAGGAAAGGCTGTGGACATACCTGCAGGTTCTTCCTCATGTGGGCAAGAAACTGGCTGGGCCGGAGAAAATGCTTCCATTCCCATGGGAGAACAGCAAGAAGAAGGTGGAGAAGGAACTTGAAAAGAACACAGCCGCTGCGATGGCTTTTTTGGGAGGAAATAAAAATGGCAAGGAACCTGACGATAGAACTGAGCAAGAGTGATGTGATTGCGGTCAACAAGTGGCTCGAGAAGATGGACAAGGTTGACCAGGGCAATACGATACAGTCCGCTTTGAGAGAGGGGGCTAAAATAATCATGGACGCAGGTAAGTCGAACTTGGCGACCAGGAACAAGACAAAGACTGGCAACCTGAAAAAGTCTTTCCGCATCAAGGTGGTGAAGAAGAAGGCGTATGCCCTTTCTGGATTCAAGAGACCTGGCGGCAATCACTCGTATTTGATTGACAGGGGTACGGACAAGAGGTACACCAAGAAAGGATATTACAGAGGCAGCGTATCAAAGGGAAGCCCCAACAGGGGTAGCATGTTCTGGACTGACGCTGTCCAGGCAAATGGAGGGAAGGCGGTCGACAGGCTTATGTCAGCAATATATGACGCTCTCGCCAAAATAAACAATAGGTAGAACAAGATATGGCAAAGAATTCGCAAACTTTTAATGCCAGCATAAGGCTTAACACATCCCAGTTCAAGAAGGGTATAAATGAGGTCCAGAAGAGTCTTAAATCGCTCCAAAGGTCCTTCCTGTCTGTGGCTGGTGCACTCGGTCTCGGTCTCAGTTTCCAGAGGCTCGGCTCGTCGCTTCTTGACACTGCGACGAAACTTTCCACAGCGAAGAATGTCTTGGAGAATGTGTCGAAGGAGGTTGGAGAGTACGGGCAGAACCTTGAATGGCTGAGAAGGATATCCAATGAGTATGGCCAGGACATGGTCACGCTCATAAACTCCTTCGCACAATTCAGGGCGGCCGCATCCACATCGAAACTCTCCCTGGAACAGATGAGGGACATCTATGAATCCCTTACCAGGGCTGCAGGTGCATTCCATCTTTCTTCGGAAAGGACGAATGACATGATGATGGCTGTGACCCAGATGATGTCCAAGGGAAAGGTTGCCGCTGAGGAACTTCGCAGGCAATTGGGTAATGTCCTTCCCGGTGCATTCAACCTCATGGCACAGGCGGCTTACAATGCCGGTATCATCACTGAAAACAGCACCGCCGCCCTCGAAGATGCGATGAAGAAGGGCAAGGTCATAGCGGAGCAGGTCCTTCCTGAATTCGCAAAGCAACTCGATGTTGTGACCGAGAATGCGAACTTCGAATCGCTCCAGTCCTCAATCAACAGGTTGAAGAACTCTTGGACCGAAATGGTTGACAATGGCAATTTCGAGGGCATGTACAAGGGCATCATCGACGAGGCCAACAAGGTTGTGCAATATTTCTCTTCCGGGTTCTGGACCAAGATTTCATCTCTGATAGCCGGTGTGTTCGGCGGTACTGTGGTAGCAGGTGGATTCAAGAAGTTCAATGCCGGGGTACAGGAAATGAGGGTCGCCGCAGAAGCGGAGTTCAACAAGATTTATAAATCAGCCGATGCTGTAAGCGATAAACTTGCAAAAATATATGGGAACAGACCCACAAGGGGGGCTGGCATAGATATGCACTCCACCAGGATGCCTGGAGGTAGAAGGGGTGTATCATTCCTTCAGGTGAATGAAAGAGACATCACCAATGCCCTAAGTACTGATAAAATCCTAGAGGCAAAAAAGGCGGTACTCGAATACAATGAATCGCTTCTTAAACTGAATGATGCCGCTAAAAGTGCTGGTTCCAGGGGCGTCTTTACAAATGCTGACATATCCAGGATAGAGAAATACAACAAGTCATTGAAGTCATCAATCGGCACGATGAGCGGTGCTGGAGATTATTTCGGAAAACTTCAAAAAGACGCAAGTTTCGCAAATGCAGCCATAACAAAACTCGGAAACTCGGTCAAAGTGCTTGGCGGAATACTTAAATCAGCCCTTTACTCCATGGCAATCGGTGCTGTAATCGCAGGTATTACCGCACTCATAGGCAAGATAATAGAAGCGAGGAAAGAGGCCAAGAGACTTGCTGGCATTGCTGACGAAATGGTGGATAGTGTAAACAAGGCTGGAGGAGAAAACAGCAAGACGCTCATCCAACTTACACAGATAAGGAAGGCACTCCAGGGGATTGAAGGCGATTCCAGCAAGATTGGTCAAAAGACGGCACTCATCGGTCAGGTGAACAAGGCTCTCGGGCTTACCGGAGACAAACTCCTTAATGTCGAGGATGACATCAAGACGAAGGTCATACCTGCCATCGACGAGTACATAAAGAAGATTAAGGAGACGGCCAAACAGCAGGCAATCCTTTCTCTTGTCCAGGAAAAGACATCGAAGGTAATACAACTAGAGGCTGAGAATGCCGCCTACACATCCGACCCGAACTACGGAAAGACCCAGACATACAACAACTGGAATCCAGGAGGGAACTTCGGTGGCGCTTCCATGGAGGTTTCTACCGGTCTCACGAAAGAGGCGTACAAACTCCAGAACAAGGTTGACAAGAACAACAAGGAGATTGCCGCCCTCAATGAGGGTATCGAGCGAATCATCAAGATGGCAGACGAGGGTACCCTGTCTGCTTTGTATAGCGGAAGCGATACTGTTGAAATTGTTAACAACAACACCAATTCTGGTGGCACTGAAACAAAGAAGGACACCCCGCAGACAGTACTCAATAAGTACAAGGAGGAACTGAAGAAACTTGAAAACCAGTACAAGTCAGGTGCGATACTCGCAGACAACTACAAGAAGAAAGTCGAGGAACTCAACCAGAAGTCCTTCGAGGAACTTTCCGCTTTCGGATGGGACGAGGCTGTAAGGGGTCTTGCCACCGGTGCTGACAAGGCTCTTGCGGAAGAACTCAAGAAGACGGCTACAGCCAAACTGCTTGAAGGGCTTGACGACCCTGAGGCGATTGCGGAGTTCGACAAGGCTATGGACGAAGAGGCCGACAATGCCTTGAAGAAGTTCCAGGAGGCTTGGAAGCAGTTCCTTGACTTCAAGAAGAAGAACCCTCTTTTCAACAAGGTGGACACTTCCGACGATTACATGTACTCAAGGAAGAAAGGTAAGGGGCAGAGTTATTCGGAATACGAAACCCACTACAACAGCGAATACCTTGACGCATACCAGAAGTATGTGGATGACCTTGAAAACTACAAGGAGGAACTCCAGAATGCGATGAATGACATGATGGACCCTGTCTCCCTGAAGAGGATGAATGAACTTCTCCAGCAGACCATCGACAAACTGGAACTTGCAAAGCAGTCGGTAAAGGACCTGAAGACCAAGGCGAACATCGCAGAACTTGAAAAGGATATAGCGGACCTGAAGAAGGAAGGTCTTGAGAACATTTTCTCATCCATCACATCGATAGCGGACGGCATGGACAGGCTTTACAGGGCTGTCCAGTCAATACGGCAGATAAATGACGAGACCTGGAAGAGTGAAGAACTTGAGAAGTTCCTCACAGGGCTTAATGCAATCATCCAGGCTTTCGAGGTGATGAAGAGCATCATAGAAGCGGTGAATGCCGTCACGCAGGTCTATTCCAAGATTAAGGAGAAGAGTGCGATGAAGGCTATTGCCCTTAATAAACTTGAAGCCATTTCCGAGGGTGAGAAGGCTTCCGCCGCAGGTGCGGCAGCGGCTGCAGGTGCGGGTTCATCTGTCGCTTCGATTCCATTTGTCGGTCCGGCTCTTGCGGTGGCCGCAATTGCGTCCGTAGTAGCCGCACTCACAATCGCCGTAAGCAAGTTGCATAAATTTGCAAATGGTGGTATTGTGGATGGCTCCACGACCGGAGACAGAAACCTTATCAGGGTGAATGGAGGCGAAATGGTGCTTAACAAACAACAGCAGGCGAACCTCCTTGCCCTGGCTAATGGAAAGGGCAAGGGTGCCGGTGGGTCGGTTGATTTCCGCATCAGGGGTACCGACCTCGTGGGTGTGCTCAACAATGAAATGGCAAGAAGGAAAGGTTGACACCTTTCCTTTTTGTTTTGTCAGCCCCGGGGGGTCCTCTTCTATTAAAAAGCGATTATGAGCGGATACAAGGGATATTTCAATAGTTTGAAATGCAGCAAATACGAGGTGAGGATTACGCCGAGCGGTGACACTTCTGGTGTCTACGAGGAAATACCTCTCGCCGCCGACGAGCCTTTTGTTGTCAGGTACAACACCAGCAACACTCCCTTCGAGCCGGTAAGGACATCCACCGCATCCATAAAGATAGTGAATGACGAGTATCTTTACGATGCCCTGTCCAACTGTGCCCAGGGGACGAAGGTTGAACTCCTGAACATCACGGATGCGGCTCATCCGGCTACGGAGTGGGTTGGCTTCCTTACCCCGAAGGTGTACAATGCCGGTTATGACAGCTGCTGGGAATCATTCGACCTGGAGGCCGCCGACTGCATATCCTCCCTTCAGTACATAGACTACGAGGAAATGAATGGCGGAGGCATCACCAACATCAAGGACATACTCGCCCAGATTTGCAATGCCACAAAGGAATTGGAGGGTTTCTACTGGACCAGGAGCAAGAAGGTGAACAATGCGGTCCTGCTTCCTGGGCAACTCTCCATATCCGAACACAACTTCCAGACGAATGACACCGAGGAATACTGGAAACTGAATGAGGTCCTGCAGGAGATTTGCAGGTATCTCGGCTTTACCTGCTTCCAATACGGAAAGAGGATGTATTTCATAGACTACCAGTACCTGGAGACCCATGACGACATCTATGCTACCTGGTTCTCGAAAGCCGGTAACTATTCCACCGGGACATCCACACATCTGGACAGTGCATACACTGTGACCGCCAAGTCCTACATGGGAAATGGTGCGTCGATAAGCCTGGAGCCGGTCTATAACAAGGTCACGGTCAATGCGAACATGTATGCCGTGGAGGATTTCATTCCGAACCCTTTCGACGACGAGTTCCTCACCAACAGGATAGACAGCGGAAACTCATTTGCGAGTGTTGAGATTCCGCCATACAGGAACAGCACATCCCAGGACCACCCATACAACCAGTGGTACCCGAATGGAGGTGTAATGGGCATAACCCAGTCTTGGAAAATGGAGGACGAGGCTGATGACCGCTACATCTACCACATGAGACCTTATGACCACAAACACTGGGAAAGCGTATATACGACCATCACCGGTGGCAGCGTCGTAAACCCAAGTGCCGCTGAACAGGCTTCTTCCGGGATAACAAAGAATTACAGGGGAGGCACTTTGGTCGACCTTGGGGTGGTTAGGAAGGACCACAAGAGCGAGAGCAATCCGGCACAATGGATAATCCCTTCAAAGATGGACTACACCAGATATCTTTGCATAAGCGAGAAACACACAAATGACCATAGCGGAAGGACCAGCACCGACAAGGGAAACAGGAAGGTTGTTTTCAAGTTGAAGGATGGTTATCACTCGAAGGCGATGCTTGACAGCAAGTGTTTCCTGGTCCTCAACTGCACATGCCTTTTCGAGAGGTATGACAACTGCAATTACATCAACCCTGACTGGGTGGACGCACCGCAGAAGAAGAGGGGAACAGAGGCAGGAACATGGCATGACAGCATACCGAGACCTTCTTTCAGAATCAACATCGGGAACAAGGGGTGGAGTTCTTCCGACAATGCGTGGGTCACCGCCGGAAGCGTATCCGACATATGCAGACCCCAGATGAAATGGGATGAGAGCAACTTTTCCTATTGGAACAAGAGCATCGATGTGCTGAACAATGTGTCATGGATGGACAAGGTCAATGCGGAAGGCATAAAGATACCTCTCAGCGGAGTGGACACCACCCAGGAGATAAAGTTCGAGATAATCAACCCGGACCCCACTTTCTACGGGAACACCGGAAACCCGAACTGGGAGCACAAGTGGTACAACATGAATTCCTATTGTTGGATTTCTGACCTTTCGCTTACCGTGGCCAGAGAGGGTGAATCAGACCTTGGAAATGACAGTGATGTGGTCTATGATAAAGATGGTGTCATGGACGAGTGTTCTGTCAATGACCTCGGAGAAATCAGGGTAAGGATAACCACCTTTACAGACAAAGTAAGGCCTTCTTACAGTCACATGATTATCGGCAACAAGTTCCTTGAAGGTGTCCTTGAAGAGGCTCTTGGAAACAACAAGGCACAGAAACCGGAAGAGAACATCATACAGAAGTATGTGCATCAGTACCAGACGCCGACCAAGAAGATTACGCTTCCGCTTCCGGTCGGAATCAAGCCATTCCAGAAACTCTATGGAGTGAATGTGGATGATGCGTCCGAAGGATATGTCCAGTTGGGTACGGAACTCGACTACAGGATGGGGAGACAGACAATAACTGCGGTACAAAAAGAAAAGTAATGAGCGAGATACAATTTACACAGAAGACCATAGCCCCGGCCGGAAGGAACAAATACGGGAACTACCTGTCGAAGGGCAATGTGACCAAAAGCGTGGTGACCACCACCTATGCTGGAAATGACACCACAACCACAATCGCCGACACGGGAGGGAACCAGGATACCACCACAACCGATTTCTACTGCATGCTGGCACAGACGAATGCCACTTTCAACAGCGTCGACCTCTCCCAGGGGGCGACAGCATCCACTGTGGTAATAGCGTACAAGGGGTATGACAAGGGATACACCTACATCTGCGATTTCGATGCGGTCACCGCCACGACCGACGGCGACGGAAACATAGTGGAACTCGTACCGCCTGAGAACATGGGTGTGAGGAATGTGCCTTCTGGCATTACCGTATCATTCCAGAACAATGGAACATCGGCTACCACTATATCTTTTGCCGCAGACAGCCTTCTTACCGGGAACACCGGCTCGATACAGATTCCGGTGAATGTCTACAAGAGGAAGGACAACATACCGCTCCCTGACGACCTGTACAACTGGTACGAGCACAAGGAGGATTGCGAGGTTGTGTGGCTCGAGTGGGTGTGGAATGTGAACAGGACATCTTCCACCAACTACACTCTGGACCTTTCCAACCAGACGGCACAGGTGAACTGCGATTCGGCGGGAACCCTGTATCCGAACTCGATTGCTGTCCTGGGATGCTCCGCAACCACATATTACAATGGTGCAATAGCCACCGGAATCACATATTCGGTGAATGTCAACAGTGCATTCGCCGCAATCGGCATCAACTCGGCGGTCACCAACAATGTGCTTGTGCTGACCTTCAATTCAGGTGGAACCAGCCAGTTCTACTGGAACCCGAACTATCCTTCCCTGCCGATAGACATAGTGGCGTCGAAGGATGGTCAAGCCCTGGCGACGAAGACCATGACCATATCCAGGAACTATCCCGGGGCTGGTGGAACACCGGCCCACACCAGGTACATAGTGACCGACTATGATGTTGTCCGCTACGACCCGAACACAAGTGCCTTCACCCCTTCTCAGGTTGTAGGAAAGGTGATGCTGCAGGTGGGAGACCAATTGCCAGTATATGATAGCAGCGCAACCATCTATCAGTGGTACAATGACTTGGAGACCGGTGCCACCCATGCACAAGGTTCGATAACAGCGTCCACTGCCGACGGTGTCGCTTCAATAACTTTCGCCTTGAAGAACAGCGATGACGAGTACTTCGAGGTAGAAGAGGTTCCTGTGCTGTCGGAAGGAAGGAATGGTACTGATGGGCAACCCGGTACGCCTGGTACTCCGGGGGAACCTGGTGCGAGCGGTGAATCTGCTTGGTATCTCACTTTGAGTAATGACAATGCGTCCATCAACTGCGATTCCGACGGAAACATCCTTCCGCTGGCGGTAAGACCTACCTGCCAGGCAAAACTATACCATGGCAACACCAGGCAGGCCACCGGAATCGACTACAATGTAGATTATGGCGGTGCATCCGGGGTTACTTCCGGTGTGTCGTCAGATGGAATCCTTACTCTTACTTTCGGGTCAGGTTTCAATTTCACGGGAAGCACCGTATCCATCACTATTTCAGCATCCACTGAGAGCGCTTTGAGGGATGTGAAGGTAATGAATGTCACCAAGTCCTATGCCGGTGGAAGCGGAGACACCCCGTATATCGGTGCCAATGGTAACTGGTGGATTGGAAACACCGACACCGGCGTGAAGGCTGAGGGAAGTGATGGCGATGATGGAAACACGCCATATATAGGCAATAATGGGAACTGGTGGATTGGAAACACCGACACCGGCGTAAAGGCTGAGGGCAGTGATGGAGAAGATGCCGTATCTTATTGGCTGCAACCTTCATTCGGCGAAGTTATCTATGACAGGAACACGAATGTTCCAAGCCCAACAGGGATAACCTGTGCGGCTTACAAGCAGATTGGGCAGGGTGGTGTATTACCGGCAACAGATGCGAACATCACATACATATGGCAGTCAAGGAGAAGCGGTTCATGGTCATGGCCGGAGCAGCCATATACAGGTCAGACCATAGACATCACATCAGGAACATGCGAATCAGCCAAGAGGCTTAGATTCTACCTATATGTTGGTTCATCCCAGGTTGACCAGGAGGATGTCGAGATACTAATGGACGGTCTCAATGGAGAAGATGGTCAGGGAAGGACCGGTGCAGCCATAAGAGGTCCTTATGACTATGCGGAACACAGTGCGAGCACCAGGTGCTGGTGTGCAGGCACGAGTTCATCCACCTGTGACGATTGCGACAAGTGGATTGATGTGGTACTTTGCGGAGACACCTATTACTACTGCAACACCACATACTATGGAACCCTTGCATCCCACTTCCCAGGGTATTGGACATCTGGTGAAACTTTCGATTTTGTAGCGGCGAATCTTATCATGGCGAACAATGCGAAAATAAAGTTCCTTTCAGGCAATGAGATATACCTCATGGATGGAAACAATGTGACAGGAGGTCTCGCCGGAGGCACAGGTGTCACTTTCTGGGCTGGTTCTGACGGACCTTCTGATGCTCCATTCCAAGTTGATGCCGATGGAGGCATGACCGCCACAACAGGAAATGTGGCAGGATGGGATTTGACTGCGAGCGGATATTCACATACCGGTGGACAGGGCGAGGATTATCTCCACAGCGAAATAAACCATACCGGAATAGAGTTTGATGCTTCTCCTGCAGGAAACAACCAGCATTTCTCAGCTGGACTTGACGGAATATCTTTCAACACCGAAAGCGTAGGACTCACAGGTCTTGAAATGCAAGGTGAAGACATGAAGATTGTATTCGCAGATAGTATGATTCCCAACCCGCCACCAGGAATCAACACCGACATGGACATTACTGGGCATAAGAACCTTGGCGTGGCTGAACTTGAAAATGGTCTGTCCGTCAAAACACCTGTCTATGTGGAAGACAACATGTACACCCAGGTGAAGGTAAATGCCAGCGGCACTGTGACCGGGTACAACACTGTGGTGTCAAGTCCTTTCACGGGATTGAAGATTGCTGTGATTACCACCGGCTCAACATATTCCACATATTTCACCAAGAGCGGCGGTCATTGGATTTTCAATGGGGACCTTGACACGAACATAGACAGCGACGATTATGGGTACATGGTCCAGGTCACATCTTCCGCAGTTGTATCCAACTGGAGAGGTATGGGTTATCCTGGAATTCCTTCCGAGTGGGTTGGAATGTGGTGTGCTTGTGGCAGCAATGGAAGCAGTACCTCATACTTTTACAGACCTACCGGCATTTACGGTCCTAATCACTCCAAGAAGGGAGACACAATCTATTTCGCTGTATAATGGACTTTTCTAATGTGACCTTGGGGAACAGACCTGTAGCGGAGGTCTGGATGGGTGGAATCAAAATCTACCCTGCGGATGTGTTCACCGTATCCCCTACATTAATAGATGTGGACAGCGGCTCCCATTACGAGGAGATTGTGGTCACCACCTTCCATGGAGGTTCGCCTACTGGCGTGAACATAACATATGTGATAGATGAAATAGGGGTGAACATCAGCAGCTATACGGAAAGCACCCCCGGGACCAGGGTGTATGGCTTCACAATCCCTTTCAACACGACAAGGGACACCAGACACACAGAGGTGGTGTTCACCCAGCAGGGAACAGGACAGAGTTATACTGTGGACATCTGGCAGGATGAAATGATGTAAGCACCGCCGTGAACCGGATTTCGCTACCTGTAATGGATTGGTGCTCGAATCCCCCGGGACCGCTGATGATGATAGGCGACCACCCGGGGGGTTCACTTGTCTTCCGCTTTTGGTCCTTTTATTAAAAAAGAAGTTGTTATGAGCAGATTTACTAAATGGCTTTTCGCAGTATGGATTATGCTGGCGATTGCATGCTTTGTAGGAGCATTCTTCACTCCGGTGATGTGGATTAAGGTAATCGGGCTTGTGTTCGGCGGTCTCAATTCCCTGGTGATTTTGTCATGGGGTTTGGCCGCAATCCAGGCTATGATTGAGAATAAGAGATTAAAGATAGAAGAGTGATGCCTTGCCCTTGCAAAAACAGAAAAAAGGCTGTACCTGCACCGAAGCCGCAGGACAAGCCGGAAGAGAATAAGGAGAACAAGTAAATAATGTCAGAAGTTGTAAAAGACCTGTTCTGGGGGATGCCGATAGGATTGTATGTAGTCCTGTTCCTGGCAATCGGCATTGGAATAGCAGGGTTCATCGTACCCCCGCTCGGTGCATTGTCGCCCAGTTTGTTAAAATTCATAGCCCTAATCCTTGCGGCCAGTTGGCTGTTCTACACCACGGCGAACATCCCGGTGTTCATTGAAAGGGGTGCGAAGATAAAGGCGACATACGGGAATGCTACCTTGGAGATTGGTAGGAATAAGAAGAGACAAGAAATGGAAGAACCGGAGGTGGAAGAAGAGAATCAAGAGGCATAAGCCCATTTGAATCCCCCTGCTGTTTCACGATAACCTTTACAACACTGACATATATGCGGAGAAGAAATTTTTGTTTGCCTGGTCGCTTCCGCTATTGAATAGAAATTTTTAATAAAGGTACCATCTGTTGACAACATATCAACAGATGTGTTTGTTTTTTGAACCCTAACTCTTTCTCTTTTTGTCCCATAATTATTGTTGTATTTAGCATCGCACCACTCAAGATTATTTACGATATTATTTATCTTGTTTTCATCTATATGGTTGACTTGCGGTAAATTATCAGGGTTAGGTATAAAAGCAGAAGCAACAAGCCTATGTACTAAATAATTTTTGTATTTATTATCTTTCCTGAGCCTTACGAAAAGATACGAAGCCCTTAAATATGTTTTCAGAATTATGTCTTCATTATTACGCTTGTTGCCTGTTTTCCTTTTCAAACTTTTTACACGACCTAAGTTACTTACTTGGTAGTAACCCTCATATCCGGGTATATCTTTCCATATTTCTCTCATATTGCAAATATACAAAAAATGTCCGCTTCAGTTGGACCTTTTTTAATAAAAAAATGATTAAGAAGATTTTAATTAGTCCAGGGCATGGGATAAACACCCCAGGTAAAAGAAGTCCTGACGGAAGCCTTGAGGAATGGAGGTTCAACAGGGCTGTTGTGAAGAAAATAGCGGAAGGTCTGGACGAGGCGAAGATACCTTATGTGCTGCTCGATATGGGGGCGACAGATGTGACCCTGCAGGGAAGGACGGCGAGAGCCAACACTTTTGGAAAGAACTGCCTGTACATATCGGTCCATGGTAATGCGGCCGGCAATGGGAGCAAGTGGATGAAAGCCAGAGGATGGAGCATATACACCTCCAAGGGTTACACCAAGTCGGACCCTATCGCCGAGATATTCATTGAGAAAGCGGAGGAAATACTGCCTGGCATCGACTGCAAGGTGAGGAAGTATTCCAGCAAGAAATACGACGGTGACTGGGAGGAGAACTTCTATGTGTTGAAGAACACGGTGATGCCAGCGGTCCTCACAGAGAACCTGTTCTATGACAACCCGGAGGACTGCGAGATTATGAAGTCGGAAGCAGGGGTCGAAGCAATAGCCAAGATACATGTCGAGGCACTGAAGGAAATAATCGGGAAGGAATTCTAGACCTCGTCGTCTAGGTATCTCCAGGTATAGCCATGTGCTGATTTGTTCCGGCCTCTGGCGGCATTGCACAGGTGGCTCTGGTTCCATCCGGTTTCCTTCGCCACATCGGAGCATGAATCCCAGATTTTGACGAGTTCCCCGTCGAGCGTATACTGACCGACTTTCTTCTTGTTTGAAACACCAGGCTTCCTGTGCCTTTCCTGGTGCTCGAGCCTGAATGTGTTGACCACCCACGCCAGAATATCCTTATAAGGTAGCGTGGATGAGAAGTAGAACTCCTTTCCTTCGAATATGTCGGAGACGATGACCAGACCAAGAAACCCTTTGACTTCGGACAACATGCCCTTGACCTTCTTCTCATCTACATAATCAGGGGTGGTGAGTATATACCCGACATTGGTACACCTGTTCCTGGTCAGCATCCACCCACTGCATATTGGTTTGTTTTGAAAACACCTTTCTAATACTTCCATACTTCAAATATACAAAAAAACTCCTGATTTTAAAGAGATGATTATCAAAAAAATACTTGCGACAGCCCTTGTTTTTTTCTTGGCCGCCGGGTGCGGAACAATAAAGTATGTGCCTGTCGAGACGAACACCGAGGTGCATGTGAAGGACAGCACCGTATACCATGTGCTGGACAGCGTGAGGATAACCGAAGCCACCAGGTACAGGGACATGGCGTGGTTGGGAGACACGCTGAGAATAGAAGGTTCCAGGTCCAGGATGTGGGCATGTGCCGATACCACAAAGGAAGCGGTCCTGGGAGGTCTGGAGGAGGACGAGGTCGAGGAGAGGTTCAAGATAGTGTACAGGGACAGGGTTGAATACAGGGATTCCATCCAGACGAGGGATGTCCCGGTGCCGGTGGAAGTGGAGAAAAAGGTGACACCGAAATGGGTATGGTGGTCCCTGGGAATCAATCTTATACTTTTTTTAATAGTTTTAGCAAAATTATTGAGATTTTTCAAAATTGGCTGATAATTATATTTACAAATACATGCAATTTTTGTATATTTGCATAAAGACAATATGAACCGGATTGGTTGTGCATCACCAATTGAACCAAGACGGACCTTAATAAGAAATAGATGACCCTGGAAAGAGAGTAACTGGAGTGATGCCCGGCGAAATCTTTCCGGGGTTTTTTATTAACATGAAAGACTATAAATTCACATGTGTACCAAAGAACTTAATGCTGGCACTTGACGGAAACTGCAAGGTGATGCTTTTCACCCTTATCCAGTATTCTGATTACGCATCCGGGGAGGATGGTTGGTTCTATGCGCCTAACACGACGCTACAAACACAGGCAGGATTGTCAAAAAACCTGGTAATAGCCACACTAGATACCCTTTACAGGGCTGGCATCATTGATATTAAATGTATAGGGGTTGGAACAGGGCATAAGTCAAACCGTATAAAAGTGAACACTTCCTCCTTCGACAAGTACGATGAATACAAGGTTGAGGACATCCTCGGAAACCCTGAACTGCAGATTCGGACCGTCGATTACAAGAACAACTATTCACCTTCTTACCTACAAGAAAGTAAAAAAGTATGTAAAGAAGTATGTAAAAAAGTGAACACTATTATAGATAATATAGAAAATATAGATAATATAAAATTAGATAATTCTGTATTAAATAATAAACCAATTGAAGAGAAAGAGATGAAACAACCTACCCAGGAACTGGTCCAGGGCGGAAGCCCGTCAAACCACCCCAATGATTTTACTGTTGAAGACATAAACCAACTCCCTTACATGGAGAGGGTCCTGGAGAAAAAGTACCAGAGGATTCTGAAAAACATACCAGGGGTTGAGAAGACACACCCAGGGGCTTATATCGGAGACGGCTTGCCCAACTACACCAGGGAGGTTTCCGATTTCATCCAACACCACGATACAACAGCCATGACCAACCTATTTGTGGAATGGTACGACGGCGGCAGGGAGAAGATAGCGGTACTCGTCCAGGGGCTGTCGCAACAGGCAATCGATGGTATACTGAAGCATTATAATAATGAGGCCGCCCGGCTGGAACCGGTTTATTCGATATAAGAAGTAAATAGATAGAGAGATGAAGAATGAAGATTTAGTAATCAAGTCCCTTATGGGAGAGGTCCCGGACACCACCATCCAGACCAGGATGACCAAGCACGGTCGCCGACACATGAATGATTTTTCCAAGGTGCTCAGGCAGGTGGCAATGGAATGCAAGCCGGTCGAGTTCAGGTACAACTACTGGACGCTGAAATACACCATCACCGACGAGTTCGGGTGCCTTTGCCTGAAATGGACGGTCTATGACGGCGTGACCGGGAGGAAGAAGGAGTTCTTCAATAAGGACTTCGTGAATAAGTGCGGCCAGGTGAGTTGGAAGCAGATGGCGAAGGCGATGAGATTTGTATAAAGCGCCATGTCTGGAAAAGCGTCAGAAAGGAGCTGTACCTTTGTACCATAAACAAGAAAGAATATGAAAAAGATTGCCACTATCATCGCTATGGTTTTAATAACCATCTTCGCCAATGCCCAGAAGATTGACAACAAGGAAGGTCATTTCTTCAAGGTTGGAGGATACACTTTTGAATGCACTTCGTGCTATTCCGAACCCTTCAAGTGCGGAGTGTATACTTTGTATCATGATGACTATGCCGAATTGAAAAACCTGGCAACTTTTATTAAAAACAACAAAGTGGCTTTAGAAAAGAAATTCGGTGTGGTCATAGAAGATTTGGATTATGGATACAGCGATAGTCACTACAAGTATGTAGTATTTATGACTGTCTACGAGTACGAAGGGTATATCAAACATAAGGAATTCAAGAAGTGGCAGAAAGAGACGCAGGCCAGGGAAAAGGAAGAAAGGATGAATTCTCTTAACACGATTTTCTAAAAGCGCCAAGGTTCCAGAGATGTCCAGGATTTATTTTACTTTTGTATTGTGATTAGAAAAACAACCGCTTAATGCAATGAAATAATTAATTGAAACCGGTTTGTCGGATTTTTGTTAATGATTTTAATCAGATGCAAAGGTTTAGTGAATGATGGAAGCCGAAATCTATGGAATTGATTTTAAATCATAAATCCAGAGTTGAAAAAAGCGCCAGATTCACCGCTGACAAAAAAATATGTATTATCTTTGCACCATGATACGGAAAAAGCCACGGCGATTTAAAAGAAAAAAGATGATAAGCGCCACGGCTCAATCCAATTGAAAAAAAGTTTGTACATTTGCAAAAGAAAATAAAATTTAATTTATAAAACTTTTTTTAAAACTTCCCGGCTGGAGGATATGCAACCGTGGCAAACAAAATGGTACGCTACATCAATTGCGAAAATGCCAAAAATGCCGAGGCGAAGATGGTTATGAACTTCTTTGGCCAGTACGAGATGGAGAATGAGCTCCCGGGTACTACCGATACCTATTATTTCGGTACCTCCGAGGATATGTTGGACTTCGCCCATACTCGGACCGACTATCGGGTTTATCACTACGAGATGTATCTCCGGGACCGCAACCCCGAGAGCGGTGCCGACTACGGTTGGAACAAAGTCGAGGGTGGCTACTCCAAGGGCTACTACGAGATGGTCTCCGTCGCCCGATAGTATAGGATATTTGTTGCAAAGATGACTGATGGGGGTGAGTTTTTTAGGGTTTTGCTCACCCCCGGAGGTCAAAAAAAGAAAGAGATTATGAAAATGCAGTTTAGTATTGACACTATTTACGAAGAGACCTTCAGTTGGATGCTGGAAAAGAACAAGCACTATACTATGTGCGAGGTTCCCGACCAGGAAGGATGGTATTACCAGATTTCCATTTGTAAGCTGGAAAAGAAGAATAGTGTGTATGTTACCCTCCACTATGCCTGGAAGAGGTGGTTGCCCGATGGTAGAACATACATTACCGCTGTGCCCGATACCGATACTATTTTCAATATCCAGGTCAATATTGATAAGTGGGATGAAGTTAGGGGGATGGCTATTGCCGGTGCCTATAATGTCGCTGATGTCCTTTACGAGAAAAGCAGCATAAAGCGCCAGGTCCAGGAAAGTGTCGCAAGATAGCTTTACCTTTGCAATACAAACAATAAAAAAAGAAAGAGATTATGAAAAAAGCATTTGTTAAGGCTTTTGCGATTGCGGCTGAGATTGCCAGCAAGTATGGTCTGACCCTTCGGGAGGATGACTTTGATTACAATTACTCCGATTCAACCTGGGTCATTACCCCTTATGAGGGTGACAGCGGTTTCTCTTGCCAGGATGGACTTTGGTGGGGTGAAAACATCGACTCTGGAAGCATCCGGTTTATGGATGGCGACTGGGATATGTTTGACGAAATCGCCAAGGCTCTTGACGGGATTGAACCGGAAGACGAATAGTTTTTAATTAAGGGTGACTGATGGGGGTGAGTTTTTTATGTTTGGGGCTTTGTTCCTCACCCCCGGAGGTCAAAAAAGAAAAGAAAATGGAAAAGAGTATGACTTTTGAAGAGTTCATCAACTCGCCCCTGGACCGCATCAATTTCAAGTCCGAGGAGTACAGAGCGGAGAATGTGGTCGCCCATCATACCGATGAGGACAAGAAGTATGAGGACCCTGCACTTGCACTTGCCGATTACCAGGTGTTCAAGCGTAACTATGAACTGAGAGCCGAGTTCGCCAACAGATACAGCAACTGCCGGGCCAACATTACTGACGAGGCTAAGACCGATGTGTTCGGACGGAATTACAAGGTTCTCACCTATACCGAGGTCTGGGACAAGGTGCTCAAAGTCAAGGAAGTTATTACCTTAAAGTAAGGAGGAATAGTTATGAAACCTACAAAAACCGATTTCCAGTATTTTTTTGGGGCACAGTTTGCAAGTGCTATGTGCGGCTTGAGCAAGAAATCACCTTATGCTTCCTTCGGTCCGGTCACCATCAAGTATGAGCCGGAGGAGTGCGGTTCTTTCACAGATGCCAAGTGGGGTGTATACCTTTTTGATGCTGAACAGAACTTCAGGCTGTCAAAATCCATTTGTCCTATTGGTAGGCTTACACCGGTCTTTGAGGAACACTTCGACTATATGCCATTTGCTGATGAGATTTGGGACAAGTATGGGGACAAGATTTACACCGAACTTGGCAAGTACCTCAACATCGCCAATAAGTAAGGAGGAATAGGATACCTGGCACAATACATAAATACCTTGAGAAAGGAACTCCCCGGTCGACCTTGACCGGTCCTCCGGGGACCGTAAGAGGGTGGGAAGATATAGTCTTTTTGTTAGCCAATATGTTTTCAAACTTCAAGCCCACCCCAGTGATTGCCGATAGGAGTGGCCTCACGGCGGAGCGATACCGCCATCGGCAACATGAATACAAAATTCGAAAATGGTCAGAATAGGGTAGCGACCAGCCCCTTGGTGGATGTCATTCCCACCATCGACACTGTGGATTTCCACAAGGATTACTTTTTCACCAATCTTGACGCTTTCGGCGTGGACCCAGGCAACCGGCCTTCCGATGACACCGATGTCACCGTCAAGAAGTATGCGAAGTTGATGCAGAAAGGCGAGTGGTTCTTCGAACTCAGTCCAATCTATGTAGGTATCAAGTCGCTGAACATCTTCAATGGCGAACACAGACGCAAAGCCATCAACATCGCAATGGAGAAGGGTCTCAAGCCGCTCATCTGCGTGCGGTTCTTCGACGACACGGACGAGAAGACGCTGGAGGGGAAGAGAGACGCATTGAACTCAGGCCGCCACTGGAACAGCGATGACTATGTGAAGGCTCTCATCAGTGAAGGTGATAAGAATTTCATCTTCCTTGACAAGTTCTGCAAGGACAAGGACCATCCTCAACTCCATACGAAGAAGGGGCTTCCATGTTACAACAAGGGTGCGATAGTCCTCGGCAGCACATACAGGGGTTTCAAGGATGCCTATCTCGGCGGTTCCTGGGATATCTCGAATGATGACCTGTATACAGCCGAGAAGAGATACCAGGAAATGGTCAGAATCAAGAAGGCTGTCGGGTATGACGACGCCGGACAGGACTGCTGGATTTACATCGGTGAGGCCTGGTATCAGTTCTCGAGCAATGTGAACTACATGTCCAGGGTCAAGAGGCTTCCGAAGGGTATCGAGAGTTTCTACGACGCTCTGAGGTTTGTTGACAACACCAACTGCAACAAGACCAAGGTCTGGTTCGGCCGGTTTGTCGAAGCCCTGGAAAAGGCGGAAAGACACGCTTAATCCTTCTTTGTTGTCATAATAATATTTTTTCTTTTCTTGGAGACGAGGGGTCCGGCTTTGTCCGGCCACTTGTTTTTTTATAAATAACTCCCTACCTTCGCAGAAAAAAAAGAGCCATGATTGAATTCAGCAAGAGCATGTACTCGGCGATTAAGAACAAGACCGCCACGAAGGAAGAAATTGCAAACTATCTTCTCACCAACCTCACAGTAATGGAATTGGCCGAGGAACTTGCAGACTACATAATGAAAGAAACCCCGGTGAGCCAGCCCATAGCGGTCACCGAGGAGGAATATGAGCGGATTTGCTCCCTATTTAGAGTGAAGGGCACCCGATGTGTGGAGGGGAACTACATCAAGGAGACCAGGGGAAGAAAGAAGACCACCAATACGGATTAGTCCAGGGGCTGTGCGAACACCGCACCGCTGAGACTGTCCGGGCACCATCCCTCATTGTCATTCTCATCGAGCACCCAGGTGTACAGATTGTGACCCTGGTATCCTTTGGGGAAGTACATGTGCTTGGATGTGTTCCCGGACACGCTAGTAATCTCTATGAGGACGGCATTCGGCCTCGAAGTCCGGGGGTCCCTCCTGCCATAGGAAACCTGCCTTGCGGTAAGTTTCGATATGTGCCTGTGGATGATGTCATACTTGTCCACGGCATCCATGGATTCAGCCGCTCTCATGAAGTTCTCCACAGTGTCTCCGGAGCCTTTCTTCAACAGCCCCGCAATAGCCCTTCTTTTGCCCTGTAGCGAGTTCAAATAGTCCCGGTGGTCCCTTACCTCATCCTCGACCTTTGAAAGCCTTAAATCCCGGCTTTTTTTATCAATAAATCCCTCCATGTAGGAGTCGATTATTCTTTCCTTCTTCCCGGAGAATTCATCCATCTTTTTCCGGGCGGCCTCCAGTTTTCCGTCGATTATTTCCAATTCCTTCCGGTACTCGTCAAGTTTTCCTTCGCTGATGTTCATGAGCCACATCATGTGGAGACCGAAGGCGAAGCGGTAAAGGAGTTCATCGGCGACCTCACGGCGAAGCGCGAACCCATTCGAGCAAGGTCCATGATGCGTATGCCTGCAGCATACATAGTGTCTGGAATTGGATGTGCATGTCGCTCCGCACTCCGGGCATTTGATAAGTTTCGCCCCCAGGAACACCCGGTCTCCCTTCCTCATAACAATTTTGTTACTTTTGCGAATTTCCTCGCATCTGTCGAAGAGGTTCCTGTCTATGATGGGCGGATAGTGCATGCCGGATTCGCTGGTCTCCTCCCCGATGTAAGCCCTGCACCTGAGTGTCTTGGATATCTTGTTGTCGGTAATTCTGATTCCCCTTTCCCTCATTTCCTTTGCAAGCGTATATGTGCTGTACTTCCCGGTGCTGTACAGGTCGAAGATTGTCTTGACCACATCGCTTTCCTCCTCATTCTCCACGAAGAACCCGTCGACCACCTTGTAGCCGAACTTGACTGTGTGCCCTCCTATGTACTTTCCCTTACTGGACATCGATGTCTTCGCCCTCTTGAACTTCGCCTTCCTCTCCTCATTGTCCTGTTTGGCGAGTATGGCGAGAAGCCCCATGGCGAGTTCCATTCCAGGGTCAACCCTCCCGTCAGGGGTGAGCAGGTGCAGATAGGGGTTCTTGCATATGACCTGCACGCCATGCCTGACGAAGAATGTCTTCAAGTCGATGTACACCTCCTCGGTGCGGAATGCCCTGTTCAGGTGCCACACGGCGTAGCACTTGATTCCGGGGTCGCTCTCAATCATCCTCTTCACCTCGTCAATCATCTCCCTGTACTCGTCATCGACCTTGGCCGCAGACGCACCCTGCCTCTCGACGCATACGATGTCCTTCCTCCTGTATCCCTCGGAAATGCAGAAGTCAATCAATTCTTTTTTCTGGTCCTCCGTGGACTGGCTGTCGGTGGAGGTGCGTACCATAATCAAGACCTTGCTCATAATAACTACTATTTGCAGGCGAAGATACACCATTATTTCCAGAAATGCAAATATAATTTAATGGGGAAGCCGCTATAGCCGCCTCCCCAATATCATAATATCGAAATTATTGCTAATCAAGGGTGAAAATTGTGAAGTCGGTGGCAATCCCATGTTCCGCAAGGTATCCCCCAAGGGCTGTGGTAGCCGCTATGACGAGGTCAATCTTCTGCTTGGAGTACGACTGTTTGACCGGCTTGATGTTCCCATTGCTGTCCTCCTTGATGCTGCAGTTCATAATCTGCCACAGGAAGTTCTGGCTCTTCTGCAGCACCGCCTCACCGCACAGCACCAGTCTCTGGAACTCCTTTGTGGCCTGTGAGTAGTTGCCTATGCTCTGCGAGAATGGCACCAGGTTGTATCCCATCTCTGTCATGGTTATGCTCCATTGCGACGAATTCCAGCGGTCATAGTACACTGCTGTCACCGGGCATATGGAGTTTATCCACACAATCTTGTTGGTGATGTAGTCGTAGTCCACTATGTTCCCCGGTGTGAGGTCGAGTTCCTTCAGCGTATGGAACTTCTCGTACAATGCCCTGTTCGGGTGCTCCCTGTATGTGTCCTCCGGCAGGAATGCCCAGTAGAAGAAATACCTCTTGTCCTCTATGGGAATCATGACCGACAGTGCTGTTGTATCTCCCACAGACGAAAGGTCGACGCCCACTACGCACGGATATCCCGTGAAATCCTCTATCTTCATGTCTTTCATGCACCCGACCACAATCTCGGGCTTAATCCAGGTGAATTCGGATGTACACCACATGTTGAGCGTCTTGGTCTTGACACCGGTCTCGGCTGTCGGGTCAACCTTCGCCTTGTTCACCTCGCCCTCCATGAACTCCCTTGTGACGGTCACCCCCAGGTTGGGCTGGCACTTGATGAAGTTCTCCGGGTCGGTCCAGTCATCATCAGGGTCGAGTTGCCAGATGAAAGGAAAGAAGTTGTCCATGTCCTTTCCATCCACACCGCCAAGAACCTGCACAGCCAGTTCATACATGTCATGACAGGGGCTTGAAAGGTTGAATCCTGCGGTTGTGATGATGATTGCGAGCGGCTGCTCCCTCATACCCTGGGAAGATTTAAGGACATCATACATCTTCCTGTCCTTGGCCTCATGGAACTCATCCAGGAAGTAAGCGGAAATATTCATACCATCAGCCCTGGACGCATCAGATGATATTACCTTGCATATTCCATTGTTGAACCCGGTCTCCACATAGTTCCTGTACTGCTTTATAACATTCTCCTTCGGGTCTATCGACTTGCTGAACTGCGTGATGTAGTTGAACAGTATCCTCGCCTGGTCAACACTGTTGGCCGCACATACAATCTCCGGCGACGCCTCTCCCTCCATAATCATAAGGTACAATGCAAGTGCCGCCATGAATGCATCCTTACCAGCCTTCCTCGCAACCTGTATGTACAATTCTGTGGCGACCCTGAACCCTGTCGCTTTGTACTTCAGGAACAGGTTTATCAGTATGTACTCCTGGAATGGCTCCAAGATAAAAGGTTTCCCGGCACTCTTACCAAGGAAATGCTTGATGGTCGCTATGAAATCCACACAATCATCAAATCCCTTCTCATCAAGGTATATGTCATCCCTGGAAAGGAACCTCTCGAACCTGGCGACAGACTGCTTGATGAGATTGCATGAAAGAATCCTCCCGGACTTGATGTCATCTATGTAGGTCTTCCACTTCGTATGCTTCATCTCTTCTCGACTTTGCCCTTAACAAACTTCTCCAAAACACTTTCTTCCTGTACCGGCTCCGCTATGTCCATAGTCAGTGCCGACTTCAGGGTTAAGCCCAACTGCTTCATCAGTGCCTCCAATCTTACGGCGGTGGTGTCCCTCGCCTTCAACAGCGGACTTGGCTGCGCCCCATACCTGCCCATCTCTATGATTGATTCCAATCCGTCTATCTCCTGGGACAACCTTATGAACTGGCTGTAATAGGTTTCCAGCATGAGCAATGAACACTCCCATTCCGGGGCGACCTCTCCTCCATTCTTGCTGGCAAGGAAATCCCTCACCACCTTCATGAACTTCTTGACCTCCCTTTCAGTCTTATTCGACTTTATTTCTTCCTCACTTAATTTTCTTTTTGGCATATTATTGAATATTATCTCTTATTATTTTTTATTAAAAGGTAAAAAAAAAGAGGACAAGCCTTTCGACCCATCCTCTTTCCGATATATGAAAAACAGTATGCTAACAATGCAAATATACAAAAATCTTTTAATAATGTAAAGGGACAATTTGGGCTGGGGGTCAAAAAAAAATCAGCGTGGAATATATAGGTTCCAAACCCGATTTCAAAAACCAAAACACGCAATCCAAAACCGCTTCCAATCCTTAATCCTTTTGCTTATCATCCATCTCATCAACCATCTGTTTTGAGTCCAAGACGCATGTGAAGAAAAGAAATGAGGTGGCGTACGGTCTGGAGACCAATAGTTTTCCACATGATTTCCCTTCACATTTCCTGCATTCCAAATCAATGGCGCACAGCCAATATCACCATCAACCCCCGGGTGCCAGTCCATCATCGCCAAACATCCATCCAGTCCCGATGCGATACACGCAACACCAATCTCATCCCTGCATCATGCCGTCAATACCATGACCTCCTGCCATATCCTCCACCCTCCCAACCCGGGTACATCCCTCACAACATCATCATCAATCATCCTTTCTTCAATCTCACTTCAATTCATGCATTTCATATATGGTGGAGGAGGGGGGAGCGTCCCGGGGTTCCAGGACACCAAGAGGAGGGGGTATTGTTAAAATTTTTTACGAACCCCCTCCAAACCTCACGCGGGAGATAGGGACGGACAAAATGTGAGTTTGTCTGGACCGGAACCTCACAAACCTGGGACGGCATCGAAGTTTTCGTCGGAGAATACGAGGATGTCCCTCTTTTTCCTCTTGAATGTGAAGAAGAATTCTGTAAGCAGGGTCTTCTTCACATATTCATACCCTTCGGTCTCGTCGACCTCGCCCTTGAATTTTTTCAGGGCGGTCACCATCGCCGACTGGAAGATGTCCTCCATGGTGTTTCCATTCTCGACGACTACATCCGGGTTGCGGACCATGCCGCTGAACTCGTCAAAGTGCTTTGTTATGATTTCACCTATCGTCATCGCTGTACAGTTCTTGGAATAATTCATCGAGTGCCTGGAGTATCTTCTCCGGGGACTGGTGCCCCTGTTGTGCCGCATGTATCTCGCCATGGCAGTCCTTGCACACCGATTCCAGGTTGTGGTAGTCCAGGAGCATGTTGTAGTTTATCTCCCCTCCCCGGAATGGGCTTCTGATATGGTGCACATCCTCGGCCGGTGTCACCTTGCCATGTTTCAGGCATTCCTCGCATATGGGATGCTCCTTCATGTATGTGTCCCTCAATTTCCTCCAGTGCTTGTTCTGGTACGCCTTCTGGCGGAGTTTCCTCATGTCGGTCTCCTTCCTCGGAGCCTGGCTCCTCTTCTTCCTCTCAATCTTGTTTATGCGTGGCATGCTATTCCTCGAATATGTTGTTATTGTCCTCCGGGACCTTGTAGTCTGGGTCCGCCTCCAGTTTCTTCCTGTCTATCAACCTGTACAGGTAATCCTCATTCTCCGTCAGCCATGAGCCGATTATTGTCCTAATCAGCATTGAATAATTGGTGCCGAGGGCTGCTGACAACTCCGACAGCACCAGTTCCTGGTGCGGTGTCACCCGCACGCTAACTTTTCCGCTTCTACTCATCATCTTTTTGTTATTAATATAGTCCTTATTGCTTGGAAGTGAATAGTTCTGCAGGGGGATTGCACGGTATGTACCTGCCTTTTTCAAGATTTATCACCGCCTTCTTCTCCCAGTGTTTGTCCCCTTTCTTCCCGAACTCCGTGGTGTGTTTCACCAGGTAGCCCGCATATCCCACAAATGCTTCTTTCAAGGTTTTCGGGCTGAACAACAGCATCCCGTCAGGGGCGATGAACACCAGGCATGCTTTTGCATTCAGGAGTTTCTTCCACTTTCCATTCTCCATGTTCCCGAACTTGTCCTCTGCATTCACGAAGTACACCGGGGTTCCGCTCACCGGGGTTCCGCTGGTTGTGCCGGATTCGAACCTGAGTTTCTCGTATAATTCTCTGGTGAAATAGTCCCGGAACTCCCCATCCTCTTTCATCTTGTACCCCCCATTTATTCTTTTCACCTCCACAGGGTATTCCCTGTCATCATCGGTGGTTATCGATACATCCTTCACAGAATAGTCCTCAATCTCGCTTGCGGTGGCTGAAGTGACCCAGTCGTAGTTGGCCTCGAAATAGTCCGCCACCCATTTGTTTGTGGGGTAATCTACTTTATTCATGTGCATCCTGTTTTTCAAAAATTATTTTCACGAGGTAGAGCAGGAGCGGTATAATCGACACCCCTGCCCAGATTCTTAGTGCTAACAATATTTCTGTCATAATGTCTTTTATTATTAAATATCACATCAAACCAAAAAGTTCAAAAAAATCGACATGTTTTTGAAAAAAAATTCCGTCAGCCATTTTAGCACCTTTTCCAAGAAAATGTAATATGGCCATATTTGATATTTTTAAGAGGAAGCAGGAACCCGCTCCGGCTCCTGTGAAAGAGGAAAGAGGGCTTTTGGACGGCATCGGTCTCACATATGGGACCTTCTCGACCTATGCGAACACGAAGGCGATGCAACTCAGCACCGCATACGCCTGCACAAACATCATCAGCGACGCAGTCGCACTCCTTCCGCTCAGGGTGAAGAAGTATGAGAAGGGAAAGATGATTGACATCGAGCATCCGCTCAAGAAGATTCTGAACCTTGTGCCCAACAAGAAGTACAACCACTTCGACTTGTTCAAGTTGCTCATCGAATCTGTCATCCTCCAGGGGAATGGCTATCTGTACATCGAGAGGGACGAGCGTCTGAATGTGAAGGCACTCCACCTGCTCAACCCAGCATATGTCCAGCCGATGCCGCAGGAGGACGGGACTGTGAAATACATAGTCGCCGGGATGGATTCTGCGGTGGATGCGGTGAACATGATTCACCTCTTCCAGCACTGCGACGAGATGTTCAATGGCATCTCTCTCCTGAAGTACGCCAGCAAGACCTTGAATGCGGCATGGGACACCGAGGACCAGTCCAACAAGTTCTACAAGAGGGGAGCCGGTCTGCTCGGCGTGCTGAAGGCGGCCGCTCCTTTGACTGACGCTCAGAAGGGTCAAATTGCACAGAGTTGGGAGAAATCCATCAGCAAGACCGCCAGCGGCGGCGTGGCGATTCTTCCCCAGGGAATCGATTTCCAGGCGATATCGGTCAACCCTGAGGACGCACAGCTGCTTGAGACCAGGCAGTATTCCGTAATAGACATCTGCCGGTTCTTCAATGTCAGCCCAATCAAGGTCTTCGACTACGGTCACCTGTCCTACAACTCGCTCGAGCAGATTGAACTTTCATTCCTGCAGGACACCATCCTTCCGTATGTGCAGCTCATCGAGGACGAGTTCAACCGCAAACTCTTCAAGCCCTCGGAGATTGGAGAACTCTATGTCGATTTCGACTTCACCCAGATGCTCCAGGCCGACAAGAAAACCGAGGCGGAATACTACAGGACGCTGGTCACCAATGGCATCCTCAGCCTGAATGAGGCGAGGGAGAGGCTCGGATTCGCACCGCTCGACGGAGACGAATACAACAACACCTACCTCCAGTTGTCCTATGGTTCTGTCAAGAACATAGCGGATGGTCTGTACATCAAGCAGAACCCGCAGGATGCGACCGGGGAGACCAAGGTGGACA
>Ga0247609_10000865_pt1 | contig 38909 bp, 33 predicted proteins | sample 172DNAGHGlowgp2_FD_193487 | JGI IMG/M metagenome (GOLD analysis project Ga0247609, IMG submission 193487) | Sheep rumen microbial communities from Palmerston North, Manawatu-Wanganui, New Zealand - 1728 DNA GHGlow gp2 | ecosystem: Host-associated > Mammals > Digestive system > Stomach > Rumen ... | reverse complement strand
CCGATGGAACCGACTAAGCATCAGTACGATGTGGATGCCGAGACGGTCATCGGATTCCTGCGCCACTACGGTTTGGACAAGGATTTCGCCCTCAACATCGAGGTGAACCACGCGACCTTGGCCGGCCATACTTTCGAGCACGAGCTTCAGTGCGCCGCCGATGCGGGCATGCTGTGCAGCATCGACATCAACCGCGGCGACTATCAAAACGGTTGGGACACCGACCAGTTCCCCATCGACATCTACGAGCTGACGATGGCGTGGTTGGTCATCCTGCAGGGCGGCGGATTCACCACCGGCGGCACCAACTTCGACGCCAAGACGCGCCGCAACTCCACCGATTTGGAGGATCTCTTCTACGCCCACATCAGCGGCATGGACGCCTTCGCCCGTGCGTTACTCACCGCCGCCGCCATCCTCGAACACTCCGACCTCGCGAAGATGCGTGCCCAGCGCTACGCCTCCTTCGACGAAGGCAACGGCAAGGCCTTCGAAGAGGGCAAGCTTACGTTGGAAGACATGCGCGACATCGCCCTGCAACTTCATGAGCCGAAGCAGATTAGCGGCCAGCAGGAGCTGTACGAGATGATCGTGAACATGTACGTGTAAAAAATAGTATCTTTGCCATTTCAAAAACAACCCCATTATGAAGAAAGTAATCCACACCAACAATGCACCGGCCGCCATCGGCCCGTACAGCCAGGCTATTGAGGCCAACGGAATGTTGTTCATCTCCGGTCAAATCCCCGTGAATCCCGCCGACGGCACTGTGCCTGAGGGCATTACCGCCCAGACCGAGCAGGTGATGAAGAACATCGCCGCCATCCTCGACGAGGCCGGCTACACCTTCGACAACGTGGTGAAGACCACCTGTCTGCTCAGCGACATCGCCAACTTCGGTGCGATGAACGAGGTCTATGCGACCCGCTTCCCCTCCAACCCGCCCGCCCGCGCCGCTTTCGCCGTGCGCGACCTCCCCAAAGGCGTGATGGTCGAAATTGAAGTCATCGCCGCGAAATAAGACAATCTGTAGGGACGAAAAAATGGTAGAGACGCAAAATTTTGCGTCTCTACGTTCTGTTTATGAATTATTTAACCGTCGATAAAGTCTCCAAGTCCGTGGGCGAGAAGGAACTCTTCCACCAGATCACGTTCGGTCTGGAGAAGGGACAGAAGAGCGCCCTCATCGCCCGCAACGGCACAGGGAAAAGCACGCTCCTCAATATCATTGCCGGATTCGACACCCCCGATGAGGGGCAGGTGATCATCCGCAATGATATTGTGGTTTCGTATTTGCCGCAACGCGACGACTTCAACGACGACAGCTCGGTGTTGGACACCCTTTTCGACACGCAAACTCCTGTTTTCGAGGCTATTAAAGAGTACGAAACCTGCGTAACGCTGATGGAAAGCGGCTATGAGGTGCCACAGGAGCGCATGGAGAAAGCCATCTCCGACCTCGACCGGCTGCAAGCGTGGGACTACGAATCTAAAGTCAAGGAAATCCTGTCAAAGTTCGGCATCAACGACGTGCTGAAGAACGTGGGCGAGCTCTCCGGCGGTCAGCGGAAAAAGGCCGCGCTCGCCAAAACGCTCATCGCCGACACCGACCTGCTCATCCTCGACGAGCCCACCAACCATCTCGACATCGAGATGACCGAATGGCTGGAGAACTACCTCTCCACCGCCAACATCACCCTGCTGATGGTCACCCACGACCGTTCCTTCCTCGACCGCGTCTGCAATGACATCTTCGAGCTTTCCAACGGCAACTTGTACCATTACCGGGGCAAATACGACTATTTCTTGGAGAAAAAGGCCGAACGGTTAGCCAACGCCGCCGCCGAACAGGAGAAACTGCGGCAGCTTTACCGTCGCGAACTCGCGTGGGTACATACTTCCCCGCAGGCCCGCACCTCCAAAGCCCGCGCCCGCATCAACAACTTCGAGAAACTGCAGGAAGCGGTGAGCGTGCGCAGCGAGGCCGCCCCCGAAGGCTTCAAAGTGCAGGCCGAGCGAATTGGACACAAGATATTGGAAATCAGTCATCTGGATTTCGCCTATCCCGACCAGACCATCGTCAAGGATTTCTCCTACATCTTCAAGAAAGGGGAAAAGTGCGGCATCGTGGGCAAGAACGGCTCCGGCAAGAGCACCTTCCTGAAGATGATCATGGGCGAGGTAATTCCAGACGGTGGCAAAATCACCCCTGGACAGACCATCAAGTTCGGCTACTTCTCGCAGAACGGGATGGAGTATGCCGGCAACAAAATCGTGCTGGAATTAGTGAAAGAGCACGCCGAAGTCATTCGGATGGACAACGGCAACTACATGAGTGCCAGTAATTTCCTAAACCACTTCGGATTTCCATACAGCTTACAATACACCTACTACGACGACCTCAGCGGCGGCGAGAAGCGGAAGCTCCACCTGCTCATCACGCTGCTCAAAAACCCCAATTTCCTCATCCTCGACGAGCCCACCAACGACTTCGACATCGACACGCTGAACCTGCTGGAGGACTTCCTCGGCAACTTCGAGGGCTGCCTGCTCATCGTCTCCCACGACCGCTGGCTGATGAACAAGCTGGTCGATCACCTCTTCGTGTTCGAAGGCGACGGCATCATCCGCGACTGCTGGGGCAACTACGAGGATTACCGGCAGCAGCGCGACAAGGAACGGCGCATCCAGAAGCGGATTGAGAAGGCCGCCCGTCCTGAGCCGGTGAAACCGCAACGCACACCACAACCCAACAAACTGACTTACAAAGAGAAACGCGAGTTAGAATCCTTGGAGACTGACATCGCCAATATGGAAATCGAGAAGAAGATCCTCGAAGAGAAGATGGCGATGGGCAAAGGCACGCCCGAAGACTTCGCCGAGTGGGGCAAGCGCTACAACGAAATCAACCAGCTGTTAGATGAGAAGACCGAGCGGTGGATGGAACTGTCCGAAAAGGAGGGATGATTAACCAGTAAGATAGTGAAGTTTGTGAAGAGGTAACAGTAGAGACGTGCATGCATCGTCTCTACTGTAACCGTAAACCAGCGGAATCTATAATTATTTTTTAGATCCCGCTGGTTTATGGTTATTTTTTCTACCTTTGCAAAAAAATTCAGGTCATGCTAATAGGAAGAGAAAAAGAGCAACAAATTCTAAAAGAAGCACTTACAGATGAGTATTCTCAGTTTATCGCTGTGTATGGTCGTCGCCGTGTCGGGAAGACATTTCTGATACGCGAGTCGTATGACTATCATTTTACATTCCAGTTCACAGGAGCAGCTAAAACTCATACAAAAAAACAACTGGCACGCTTTCGCATGGCATTAAAAGAACATGGATTGACAGACTTACCACCCGTATTAACCAATTGGATGACTGCCTTTTCTGAACTCAAGCGTTTCATTTCGCTACAACCCGAAGGTAAAAAAGTTATATTCCTTGACGAGCTACCTTGGATGGATGCACCGCGTTCCGGTTTTCTTTCCGAACTTGAATCTTTTTGGAACGGATGGGCTTCAGCCAGAAAAGACATCGTCTTTGTGGTCTGTGGTAGTGCCACATCTTGGATGGTGAAAAAGATAATCAAAAACAAAGGTGGACTACATAACCGACTCACCCACCGTATTGCACTAAAACCCTTTTCACTTCGCCTATGCGAAGAAATGATGGAGTCGCGCGGAATTGAGATGACTCGAAAGCAAATCCTGAATGGATATATGATACTCGGTGGTATCCCGTATTATTGGAGTCTGCTGAATAAAGGCGCCAACCTCTCACAAGAAATAGATCGCCTTATTTTTTCAGAAGATGGCGACATGCACGACGAATTCAGCATGCTTTACGCCTCACTTTTCAAGAAACCAGATCCTTACATCAAGATTATTAGCTTGTTAGCTGAAAAAAAAGAAGGAATGACCCGGTTGGAAATCATTGAGAAAGGGAAATTGGACGACAACGGTGCTTTGTCTGAAATATTGAAGGAACTCGAGTGGTGCGGATTCATCCGTGGCTATTCCATGTTAGGCAAACAGGTGAAGGATGAAATATTCCAACTTATTGATCACTATACCCTATTTTATTATGAGTTCATTCAGGGTAAGCGTCATGGCAAGAACTTCTGGCAGGCCATGGAAGGCAAGCCGCAGTACAACAACTGGTGTGGACGTGCTTTCGAACGTACTTGTTTATGGCATATTGACCAAATCAAACAAAAACTCGGTATCAGCGGCGTATTAACCAACGAGTACGCTTGGCGTTATAATCCAAAGAATAATCCTTCTGCAACAGCCAGCGAAGGAGTGCAAATAGACCTGCTTATAGATCGAAGTGACGGCATCATAGACCTTTGCGAGATAAAATATTCAAACTACAAATTCACCATTACTGAAGCCTATCAGGAAAAATTAAGTCGTCGGAAAAGCATTTTTGCAGAAGTTTCAAAGACAAAAAAAGCCCTTCACACGGTATTCGTGACAACCGATGGCTTAGCACATAACGCATATTCAGGCAATATCCAAAACGAAGTTTGCCTGAACGATTTATTTATGTAAATACCACTTTTATGCATTACTTCCACTCCCCCGATATATCCCAACCCTTCGTTACCTTAAGCAACGAAGAATCAGAACATTGCGTGCGGGTGATGCGCCACCGCGAGGGCGATGTGGTGCGCGTCACCGACGGCTGCGGACACTTGGCTGAAGCCGTCGTCGCTGAAGCACACCCGAAAAAGTGTCTCTTAGAGATTCGTCAGCATATTACCGACAACCTCCTTACCCACAACGGATTGCATCTCGCCGTGGCACCCACCAAGAATGCCGACCGCATGGAGTGGCTGTTGGAGAAGGCCATCGAGATCGGCATCTGCTCGCTCACCTTCCTGCAATGCGCCCATTCCGAACGCACGCACCTCAACCTCGAACGGCTGCAACGGTTGGCTATCGCGGCATTGAAACAGTCACAAACCACGTGGCTGCCGCCGCTCAAGATGACGAAATTCACAGACTTTATCCACCAAAACACCAATACACAAACAGATAAGTTTATCGCATGGTGCGATGAAAACAACCAACGGCAGTTGGTGGACATGCCACGACAATTTTCCGAAATGATATTGCTAATCGGTCCCGAAGGAGACTTCAGCGAAGAGGAAATTGCCCTTGCGTGCGAATCCGGCTACACGGAGGTGAAGCTCGGTGATAGAAGATTGCGCACGGAAACGGCAGGACTGTACGGATGTCTGGTGGCTTCTGTAAATGCTTTGCAGAAATAATGCGGAAAAACGGAAAAGTGCGGAAACCTATTGAAAATTTCCGCACTTTTCCGCATTTCTCGCAACATTTTCCGCAATAATTATTGGAAGAATTGCCGTACTCTGTTGAAGACACTCTTGTCGTTCTTACCCGGTTTCGGCACAAAATTCTCGTGTGTGCTTAGCTGCTCCAGCATCGCTTTTTCTTCCCGAGTGAGCGACTTCGGGATCCACACGTTGACATTGACAATGAGGTCTCCGACATTGCGGGAGTTAACCTGCGGTAATCCTTTCCCTTGCAAACGCAAGATCTGTCCGCTTTGCGTGCCCGCAGCAATCTTGATTTTGACTTTGCCGGTAAGCGTGGGCACCTCCACGGAAGCGCCGAGCGCGGCCTGCGGGACGCTGACGTAGTAGTTGAGATAGAGGTTGTTGCCATCGCGCTCAAAGAGGTCGTGGTCGGCCACCTCGAAGACTACGAGTAGGTCGCCATTGACACCGCCGCGTTGCGCGGCATGGCCCTTCTGTGGCACCGTCATCTGCATGCCATTGTCAACACCGGCGGGGATGTTGATGGTGATGACCTCCTCGCCCGACACCGTACCGTTGCCGTGGCAGTGCGGACAAGGATCTTTGACAATCTCGCCGCTGCCGCCGCACTTCGGACAGACGCTGGCCTGCTGGATAATGCCGAACACGCTGCGCTGTTGGCGCACAACCTGACCGCTCCCATGGCAGTCGGGACAAGTGGTGACCCCGTGGTCGTCCTTTGCACCGGTGCCGTGGCAATGCGGGCAAGCCACCTGTTTGTTAATCTTGACTTTCTTCTCCATCGGGGCGGCCACCTCTTCCAGGTTCAGCTTCACCTTGATGCGGATGTCGCCGCCACGGCGCACACGCCGCTGCTGGCCTTGTCCGCCGAAGCCGCCAAAACCGCTGAATCCACCGAAACCACCGCCGAAGCCGCCGCCGAAGATGTCAGCAAAATGGCTGAAGATGTCGTTGAAGTTCATACCGGAGAAGTCACTGGCCTCATTGCCCATGCCGGCGTGGCCGAACTGGTCGTAGCGCGCCTTCTTGTCGGGGTTGCCCAGCACATCGTAAGCTTCCGCGGCCTCCTTGAACTTCTCCTCCGCCTCCTTGTCGCCCGGGTTGCGGTCGGGGTGATATTGCATAGCCTTCTTGCGGTAGGCTTTCTTTATCTCGTCTGCCGAGGCCTCTTTCGTGACCCCAAGCACCTCGTAATAGTCTCTTTTTTCCATACTTCAGTTCCTTTCTTACTGGCCGACCACCACTTTCGCGTAGCGGATGACCTTGTCTTTGAGTTTATAGCCCTTCTCCGTCACATCGATCACCTTGCCTTTGTCTTCCTCTTTCTGTGCCGGGAAATGGGTGACGGCCTCGTGGAAGTCGGTGTTGAACTCCTTGCCCTTGGCTTGGATTTCCTCCACATCGAAGCGTTTCATCATTTGAAGCAACTTATTGTAAATCAAATTAAAGCCTTCTTTGATAGAGTCAATATTGTCGGCTTTTTCGTTGGCAGCGATGGCACGTTCGAAATCGTCTATGACGGGCAGGAGGTTCACGATTACCTTCTCGGAGGCGGTGGAAATCAAGTCGAGTTTCTCCTTGCTGACCCGTTTCTTGTAGTTGTCGAATTCGGAGAAAAGACGCAGGAAACGGTCGTTGAGCTCAGCCTTCTCGGCTTTGAGCTTCTCCAACTCCGCCTCCAATTCCTGGACTTTGGCTTTCTCCTTGTCTTTCTTCCTTGAGAAAATATTCTTTTTGCCTTTGTCAGTATTTTCTTCTTTTTCCGACAAATTGTCAGTATTTTCTTGTTCTTCCACATTCAGTTCAGGCTCTTGCACCTGTTCTTCCTGAACCTTATTTTCTTGATTCTCTTCCATATTACGTTTATTTTCAATTACTTATATACACAATTAACCAGCGGTACCGAATATTTATTCGAACCGCCGGATGTTCATAGCAAAAAATTTGCCAAAAATGTCAGCAATGGAAAAAAAACGTCATATCATGGGCGGCCCGTCCCTAAAGCCTAAAACTCACACATCACACCGCTTACCACCTCCTACGCCAAAATCTCCCTTTTCTTGCGAAATTCACTCTCTTTTTTTTAACTAACATTTGTTAATTTAATTCCTTCATATTGTCAATTCGTTGATTATCAGCATCGAAAAAAAATCGCAAAACTCTTGACTTCAGTAAGTTTTTGTTGTATCTTTGCACCGTATAAAAATATAACAACCTATGATAACACCGTATAAATATTTCAGCCCCGTGACCGACGTCACCTTCCGGAAAGTCTTCGGCGAGCACATCGACCTGGCCGCAAGCCTGCTCAACGCCTTCCTGCCCTTGGACGGGGGGCGCACCATCACCGACATCCACTATGTAACCCCCGAAATGATGCCCGACACCCCCACACGCAAAAACAGCATCGTGGACGTACGCTGCAAGGACTCCGCCGGCACCACTTTTATGGTGGAGATGCAGCTCAACTGGGACACGGACTTCATGCAGCGAGTGGTCTTCAACACCTCCAAGGCCTACGTAAAACAGCTCGACAGAGGCAAGCCCTTCAAACTGCTCCAACCCGTATATTCGCTCAATTTCGTGCAGGGCGACCTCCACAAAGGACTCTCCGAGTGGTATCACCCCTACCAGCTCGTTCATGTCTATCATTCAGACCGCGTTTTCGACGGACTCAAGATTGTCTTCGCCGAGATGGGGAAATACATGGCACTACCTGTCAAGGGAAACACCAAAAAGGACCTGTGGATGCGGTACTTCACGGAGATAACTGAGAGGACAAGGATTCCCGACCCAGAACTGCTTGCCGACCCAGACATCGCCAAAGCCATCGAACTGTTGGAAATAATCAACTACACCGAGGCGGAACAGGAACTCTACGACCGCTACTGGGACGCTGTGAGTGTGGAGGCCACCTGGAAGAGCATTGGTTGGAGCGAAGGAGAGAAGGCCGGAGAAAAACGTGGCCTCGAACAAGGACTGCAACAAGGACTGCAACAAGGACTGCAACAAGGACTGCAACAAGGACGCAAAGAAGAGCGACACAATCTTGTCCGCAGTATGCTCGCTAACGGCCTCGATATCGCCACTATCGCAAAGGTGACGGGCATAGAGGAAAAGGAAATCCACAGGGCTGGTGACGGCTGATGGTTTATGAGTCCATGTCTCACGTCATACGTTTCTATTCGTGTTGCTTAATAGCTTGTTACATCTTGGTTGATGCGGGCGGAACACCGCTTAATAGTGTGGGGATTTCCTATTGGAGCAGCACTGAAAAGGATGCGTCTGCAACGTGGACAGTTAATTTTTCATTACCCATGCCCAGCAGTGAAAACCGATTCATTTACTCTCATTCGGCGAACTGGTTCCACAAAACAAGTCCCCTGTTCACAATGTTCGGACAGTGCGTAGCATCCTTGCGCCGAGCAACTATTACGACACCACATTGACCTATCTCTGGAATACGGATGACACAGAAATCCCATTTTCAAGTGACGCCCGAACAGACCGCCGATTGTTCGGTAACCGTCACCAACGCTTACGGTTGCACGAATACCGCCTCCGTCAACGTGATGGTCCTTGACCGTTGCAGAGACGTGCCATGGCGCGTCTCTGCAGACAAAAAATCCCCTCCGTATATGTTCGAATTTTCAGTATCTTTGCCGCCTTATTTTCAAGGTCAATCAAATCAAAAAATATGGAAAGAATTTCAAAGAGAGTTTTGGGGATGCCGGCTTCCGAGACGCTGGCAATGACAGCATTAGCACGCGAGTTAAAGGACAAAGGTCAGGATGTAATCAGCCTGAGCATCGGCGAGCCCGATTTCAACACGCCGGAAACGGTGAAGGAATACGCCAAGCAGGCCATTGACGACAACTTCACGCACTATCCGCCAGTGCCCGGTTATGCCGACCTGCTGAAAGCCATCAGCAACAAGTTCAAAAGAGACAACGGCCTGGACTACACCCCGCAACAGATTGTGGTCTCCACCGGCGGCAAGCAGTCTATCTATCAAGCGGTCATGGCTTTGGTGAACCCTGGAGACGAGGTCATCATCCCCACTCCTTACTGGGTCTCCTACCGTGCCATCGCGCAGATGGCGGAAGCCGACATCAAATACGTTCCCTGCAAAATCGAAAACAACTTCAAGATCACGCCTGCGCAGTTGGAGGCGGCCATCACGCCGAAGACCAAGCTGATGATGTTCAGCAGCCCGTCAAACCCCACCGGCATGATCTATTCAAAAGAGGAGCTCCGTGCCATCGCCGAGGTGGTCGCCAAACACCCGCAGATGATGATTCTCTCGGACGAGATTTACGAGCATATCAACTTCGTAGGCGGCCATGAGAGCATTGCCCAGTTCGATTTCATCAAAGACCAGGTGGTCACGGTGAACGGTGTGGCGAAGGGTTTCGCCATGACCGGTTGGCGTATCGGTTTCATCGGCGCTCCCGTGGAGGTGGCCAAGGCCTGTAACAAGCTGCAGGGCCAGATCACGTCCGCCACGGGCTCTATCTCGCAACGCGCCGCTTTGCGCGCCATGGAAATGGATCCGAAGACTTCCGAGGACATCCTCACCATGCGCGACACCTTCCTCAAACGTCGCGACCTGGTCTATGGCCTGCTGAAAGAGATTCCCGGCTTCGAGGTGAGCCTGCCGCAGGGCGCTTTCTACTTCTTCCCGAAGGTGAGCAGCCTCTTCGGCAAGCACGTCCCCGCCGATTCCAAATTCGCCGCCCAGTACAACAAGACGGCCATTGAGAACTCCACTGACCTCGCTTTCTACTTCCTGCTCGACGGCAGCGTTTCCACCGTCCAAGGCACCGCTTTCGGCGACGACGACTGCATCCGTCTCTCCTACGCCACCTCCGAAGAGAATCTCGTGAAAGCCTGCCAACGCATCAAAGCGGCCGTCGAGGCTCTCAGTTAATTCCGTCGATATTTGTAGAGACGGGGCACATCCCGTCTCTATTTTTTCCATAAGGGCCGAAAGCCTGAAGTATGCTAACCCAGGGTGAGCGATAGCGAGCCCTGGGATAATCCAAACAAAGATATGAAGCAACTCACAACATTCCTCATCCTCATCGCGATAGCCGCAGCCAGCTACGCGCAGAACATCCGCTACACGCTGGTAAGCTCCAGCCAAAGCGAAGCCGTGGTGCGTGTCGATTTCGGCACCTACCACACCGAAACCGTGACCGTTGACGGCACGGACATGCAAACGCTGCATTCGGAGGATGCCTATCCTGTCCTCAAGAAGGGAAGCCCCGAACTGCTGCAGTCGGCCTTCTCGCTCATTGTGCCCGAAGGCAGCCAACCCACGGCGGAAGTCATTGACGCACAATTCACGGAAGTGGCCAACTTCAAACTCGCCCCGTCCAAGGGCAAGCTCTACCGCAACATCAACCCTGCGGATATCCCCTTCACCAAAAATGCCGACTACCAGGCTTCCAACTACCTGTTGGGCACGCCTGCCGCAGTCGGGGAGGATTATCAGCTCCGCGATTACCACGGCGTCAGCGTCAAGGTCTATCCATTCGACTATAACCCTTCGGCACAGTCGCTGAAGGTCTATTCGTCGATGACCGTGAGAGTGCGTTTCAACGGCGGAAGGGTGGTGACCACAGCGAAAAAGAACAACCGCACGTTCGATGCCGTTTACAGAGAACAGTTCCTGAACTACAACTACAACAGTTTACGCAGTACGCCTGTTACCGACGAAGGCGAGATCCTCATTATCGCCCCCGAAAACTTCGTCCCGGCCATGCAACCTTACGCCGACTGGAAAATCCGCAACGGCTATCCTACGGAAATCGTTCCTTTGGCCACTGCCGGTAATAATGCGAATGCGATAAAGAACTTTATATCAACATATTACAACGAGCACAACTTGGCTTTCGTCATCATCGTGGGCGACAATGTGCAGTTCCCTACCCCAACGGTCAGCGGCAACAAGTCTGACAACTACTTTACCGAGATTGCCGGCAACGACTCTTATCCGGACATCATCCTGGGTAAGATTTCCGCCGAGAATATCTCCCAAGTGGAGACACAGGTACAGCGGTTCATCGAGTATGAGCAGAACCCGCCAGCCTCGGAGCATTTTCCGGTGTTTATGGGCATCGCCTCCAACCAAGGTCCCGGCGACAACAACGAGTACGACTACCAGCATATCCGCAATATCGACAACAAGCTGCAAGGCTATACCTACACCTCCGGTTATGAACTTTTTGAGGGTAGCCAAGGTGGTCTGGACGCTTCCGGAAACCCGACGGCAACCATGGTCACCACAGCGGTCAACAGCGGATTGGGCATTATCTCTTACTGCGGCCATGGTGCCGAACAGCAATGGGTTACCACAGGCTTCAACAACAGCAATGTCAACGCTTTGACCAACGTAGGCAAACTGCCGTTCATCATCTCGGTGGCCTGCGTCAACGGTGAGTACCATACGGGTACCTGCTTCGCGGAGGCCTGGTTGCGTGCCACGCATGAGGGCCAGCCCACCGGTGCCGCCGGCATGCTCGCCTCCACCATCAACCAGCCGTGGAACTCCCCGATGTGCGCTCAAGACAGAATGATTGACCTGTTGATCGGCACCACACCCGGCAGCCAGTATTTCACGTATGGCGGCATGATCTTCAACGGCTTGATTCACATGCTGGATGTCTATAACGATGTGGAAGTCTTCCGCACCTGGATTCTTTTCGGCGATCCTACCTTGCTGATGCGCACGGCAGTGCCTGCACAACTTGAAGTCTCCCACAATGAGATTGTTCCCTCCGGTGTTCCGTCCATCACCATATCCTCCCCCGTGGAAAATGCCCGGATCGCTGTCACCTATGGAACGGAAATTATCGCTGTCGGGAACATTCAGAACGGGGAATACACGTTGACCTTTAACCAAACTTTCCTGCCCGTGGACACCCTCCACGTGCTGGCCACCGCCCCCAACTATTTGCCTTACGAAGGAATCATCACCTTTATTCCCAACGAAGGTCCCTACGTGATTATTGGTGACCTATCCTTAACCGACCTGGACGTGCCTTTCGTGAACAACCGGCACAACGACCTGCCCGAATTCGGCAAAACCATGTTGGTGACCCCACAAATTATCAATATCGGCAGTGCAACCGCCTCTAATTTCTCTATCAACTTCTCCTCGGAAGATGAATACATCACCTTGAACAGCAGTTTGGCTGTTGCGACATTGGCCGCCGATGACACGCTCTCCACCCCAGCCTCCTTCATGTTCAGTATCAGTGACATCGTACCTGCCAACCACAACGCTGTTATCAAAGTGGAGATCATCCTCGACAATGACACACTGGTGCAGAACAAGACGATGAAGCTTTACGCCCCCACGTTGACCATCTCTTCCATGTCTATTGACGACGCAGCGATGGGCAACGGAGACCATCGGGTGGATTACGGCGAGACATTCAAGTGCACTGTCACGATCGCCAACACCGGCAATATGCCGATTGTGGGCGGTACTTTCTTTGTGGATAATATTGGCGACGAAATCTTCCTTCAGGACAGTAACATGCCTTTCCCGGCGATAAATGTCAATGGTACCACCACCGTGACCTTTGAGGCCACCGCCGACAGTTCCATCCAAGAGCCAACCGTCGCTTACCTCAGATCGTCCCTTTGGGTGAACTACTTCTTTGCAGAAAAGAATTTCCCCGTCAAAATCGGCCAAATCGCTGAGGATTGGGAGACAGGTGACTTCAATCACTTGAATTGGGTGAACACTTCGGCTGTGCCGTGGACGATTGTCACAACAAATCCCTACGAAGGCACCTATTGCGCAAAATCCGGTGCCATCGGCAACAGCGCCCAAACCCGTCTGACCATCACCGACACGGCCACCGTCAACGATAGCATCTCCTTCTACTACAAGGTGTCAAGCGAGGAAAATTACGACAAACTGACTTTCAAAATTGACGGGCAGACGAAAGACGAATGGAGTGGCAACATCGGCTGGACCCGTGCGGTTTATCCCGTGGAGGCCGGCGTGCACACTTATCAATGGACTTACTCGAAGGATAACTACTATTCGCAAGGCCATGACTGCGCTTACCTCGATGCCATAGAGTTTCCCTGCGGCAAAGTGAACCATCCCGTGAATGTCGACGAATTTACCTTGAATGCCGGCTCCTTGCAAGTATGGCCGAACCCCGCCACGGACTATATCCATGTCGTGACGGGCAATGAAGGAGAGGCCTGCACTTACCGTTTCTACGACCTCAACGGACGGCTCCTGCAGGGCGGCCGCCTGACGGGCAACGACACGGAAATCAATGTAAGCAACTACACATCAGGCATCTATATCCTGCAAGTGGAGGATGAAAACCATCGCATGCAAACAGCGAAAATCGTGAAGAAGTAACGTATGCAAGAAAAGAAACCTCTGATATTGATTGTCAACGACGACGGCTACCTGGCGAAGGGCCTGACGGCAATGGTGGAAATAGCCAAGCCATTAGGCGAGGTGGTGGTGGTGGTGCCCGACAGGGCACGCTCCGGCATGGGACACGCCATCACGATGGGCGAGCCACTGCGTATCGAAAACTACAAAAACGAGGACGGAGTGTCCTACTACCGGACCAACGGCACGCCTGTGGATTGCGTGAAACTGGGCGAGAAAGTGGTGCTCCGCGACCGCGAAATCGACCTGGTGCTGTCTGGCATCAACCACGGTTCCAACTCCTCGGTCAGCCTGATTTATTCGGGCACGATGGCCGCCGCCATTGAAGCCTCCTTCGACAGCATTCCCGCCGTGGGACTTTCCCTGTTGGACTACAGCGCCGATGCCGACTTCACCGCCGCCGTCCACTTCGGGCGCCCGATTGTGGAAAAAGTGCTCAAAGAGGGTCTTCCGCCGCATATCTGTCTGAATGTCAACTTTCCGAAAGTTCCTGTTGAGGAAATCAAAGGCGTTCGGATTACACGGCAATGCCACGCCACCTGGCACGAGGACCTGCAAGAACGCACCGACCCCTACGGCCGGAAATACTACTGGCTCACCGGCTGGTTGGAACGGTTAGAACAAGAAGAGGACACCTGCGAATGGGCGCTACAGCACAATTATGTCTCGGTGCAGCCCGTGCAATATGACCTTACCGCATACCAGTATATCAAAACCCTTAAATTTCTGGAATTATGATGGACAAATTGAGAAGAGACTCCTACGGCGTGGGCATTGGACTGGGTCTTGTGTTGCCCGCCGTACTGTTTGGCATCCTTTATGGCATCTTCGCCTTAGTGCTGCACTTCAACCCGCAAATGCTGGTCAACAAGCCCAATTTGATCGAGGTAATCGTGCCCGACTTCATTCTCTTGGCGATGATTCCCAACCTGTTTCTGCTGCGTTACTACCTGCTGAAGCTGAAATTCGACAAGACGGGGCGCGGCATCATCGGTGCCACACTGGTCTGGGCCATCGTGTTTTTGGCGGCGCAGTTTTTGATGTAACGGCTGATGACCCTTGAACCTTGAACTCAGGCCCAACAAAAAGAGGCGCGGAATCCCGTGCCTCTCTTTTTGTTGTTAGAACTGCGTCTCGCAGATGGTGGGAGTATCATATATCAACGTCATGCTGCCAAAACGTATGAGTCAACACTTGCGATGTTGCAACTTGACTCCATTCTGCGAAATGCTATCAAATACGGGAAACCGAAACCACCCAAGAAAGGCGTAAAAAATCAGTCGGCTTTTTCGCAAATACAGGAAATGCATTATGACTTGGCAGGAGTCGGCACAGTAAAAATGATGGTAGGCATTAAACGAACAGGAGAGATAATCCAATACTGCATCACTGCATTACAGAAATAAAAAAGAAATCGACAGGTTGGCTCTCCGAAGGGTCATCGCCAAATTGTGGACGTCTGAAACGGACTGTTCCCCTATTGATTTCCGACGGCAAAAATACACTTTTTTTATTATCCAACCATTGTTCTATAATTTTTTTATTTTCCCTTCCTCGTGTGCGTTCCGTACGCAACTGATTCGATCAGAAAACCCCATCCCCTTTCAATACTCATAAACGAATGAGACGGAATCATCCAAGGGTTCCCCATTCAACGTGAACGTTTGGGTCTCCTTCACAGGATAGTTGTCCTCGTATTCGTAGCGGCTACGGGAGGAATAGGAAATGCTTCCTTTTTTGCTGGTAAAAGTCAGCACATTGTTCCTGTTACCGCAGAAACTGGCGGTGGTACCGAAGGCATACATGCCCAAAAAACCTTTGAAAGGATTCTCTTTGTTGTCGTAGGAGTATCGGGTCACCTCTTCCGCTGTTGAGAAGCCCGAGGTCCCTATTTTGATGACGAAAGTCATCCTTTACTGTTTTATACGGATAACAGACCTCAAACAGGCTTTTTTGTCAAATACGATGCATCTACTGGTCAATATGTCAATCAAGGAATCATACCCGCAGAGATTGCCACACCAGGACAATTCCCCGCTGTCGTGAACAATCGAGTTTTCTCATTCGCGAATTCCAATTATGGATCAAGAATATATCAATGGGGCATTGACGGGACATATATCAACGAAATTAATATTAATTCGGTAAATAATATAGATTTGCCATCCACATCCATCATTGTTGACGATAATGGATATTTGTTGTTAGGATTGTCAACCTCTTCTTCGGGTTCATTAGGCAACGGAGTCTCTTTTGGCAGCCCGACCGGAAGTTCCAGTGCCGTTTTTGCTCTCTACTACGACCCCGAGTTCGCCACGCCATACGTGGGCATCCCCGCGTATGATGGGCCGAAGCCGGAGGTGCGGCTTTGGCCCAATCCCGCCACAGACAAAATCACCATCGAGAGCGAGGAGGAGTTCCCCATCGTCTCCGTCTCCGTGGCCGACATGCAGGGCACTATCCTCACCCTCCTCCCCGTCAACGACGTGCGTTGCACCCTCAACGTCCGCAACCTCGCCCCTGGTACCTACATCGCGCATGTGGAGACCAAGGCGGGGATCAACGATGTGAAGTTTGTGGTGGGGAGAAATTAGCAGTTAGTAGTCGGTGTGCTGGCGAGGCGGAGGTTCAGGCGAAAAGTTTACCTTCGCCACGCCGGTGGTGTCCACATATTCGCCCGTGTCAAGGAACCTTGCCAATGACAGCGCAATCTGCGAGAACGGACTCTCAACAGCCTCCAACTGGCGTCCCATATAAACGTATTCCTCCAATATCACGTCCGGATTGGCTTGAAAAGTGTTCTTACGATACCTCTTTGACACCATAATGCTCAAATTGAAATCGTTAGGGTCGTGTTCCAAATACTTCCCGGCGTTTGCATGGTGGTTGCTGACCCGAATGGAAACCCGCATCTGTTTTTCTCTGATAACGAAATAGTTATAGTTACTTGCCTTATCTGCATTCATGCCCAAAGCATTTTTCAAGTTTGTTATGAATCCTTCAGGATCATTCACATGGGCATACTTTTTTGCCACATTCAATAAATTTTGTTTGGCAGTTATACATTTATTTTGTATTTTTGCCACGTCATTCTCTTGAGAAGCCGTAGTGACTAAAGGTCTGCTTATCAGTTCAGGAGAATGACTTTTTTGTTTCATCCTATTTTGTGTTTTTGGTTTATCAGACCGAGATTCATCTTTAGATGCATTATCTACAAGTTTAGTTTCGTCTTTCTTCATTTCTTAATTTTAAATATTCTTGCCTGCAAAATTACAAAATTAAAGCAAACAAATCAAGCCTGCAAAATATTTAACTCACTAAAAATCAAAATGATAAAAATGACATTTTTCGATATGAAAGATGTTGTTTTCGTGATAAAAATTGTAAATTGTAAAAAAAAATGCCAAACTGTACATGCCCCTGCCTCAGGTAAACCGACTGGGATTTTGGAAGATCTTGTCGATGAGGGTGCATTTTCCGCTTACCTCGCCCCCGGCACCTACATCGCGCATGTGGAGACCAAGGCGGGGATCAACGATGTGAAGTTTGTGGTGGGGAGAAATTAAGAATGCAGAATGATGAATAACAACCAGGGACTGTCACATCGCGGCAGTCCCTCAATTATCTCAACTATTCCAAATACCCTGCATATAACTGCTCGATTGGAAAAATCAAATCCCAGTTGCGCCCCCAAACCACGTTGCCGCCCTCAATGGCAAATTTCCGAAACTTTTTGGGGTCGAGGTATTTGTTGTACTGCGGGTGTGGGTGCCTGCGAATGAAGTCGCCGACATCCACAACGGAAGTTGCCCCATCGTTGAAGATCAGGCAAATTTTCAAATCTCCTGCATCGGAAGCATCCACTATGTACAGTCGTTTCTCCATTTCTTACAATTTGGTGGTGATGTTTGTACTTCTCACCTGTTGTTTCATCACAAAGAACTTCACCCATTTACTGATGATGTTTTTGTTGTATTTTCTGATAAAAGCCTCAACGGTACGCTGGTCTTTCGACAACAAAGGATCTACACCACTCTTCTTTCGAATATTGATGCTCACCAACTCACCATTCATCATTATCAGTTCAAAGATGCTTTCCTTGTCTCCATGCTTGACATGCACATGAATCGGTTCGTGTTCGTTTGAGTAGAAGTAAAAAATCAATCCAAAGTATTCAAAAATCTTGGGCATAACGAGTCCTATTAATTCATTGGCAAAAGTACAAAAAATCCAATATCGGGAGGCTCTTTGACAAACTTTTATTAGAGATTTCAAAAAGATCGGGTGTGCGGCTGAGGCCCAACCCTGCCACCGAGCGGATCACCATCGAGAGCGAGGAGGATTTCCCCTTCATCTTCATCTCCGTCGCCGTGGCCCGGAAATGGGGACTTATTTCAACTTCCCTTCCCCGCATGCGGGACACACGCCATCTATCTCCTCGGTTACGGTAAAGGACTTTCCTTGACGCGGCCGTAGGTCTTGGCGGCTTCGTTCAACACCTCTTCGGTGGTGAACTGCTGGTAGAGTGTGCAGCGCGTGACGATGCTCTGCGGCGAGCAGTTTTCGCCTTTCACCAGCACCAATGCCCAGCCCTTGTTGTCGTCAGCAAATTCCTCTCCTACCAAGGCCAACCCCTCGCCAGTCTCAATCAGTTCTTCCCTCGTCACGCTCCGCACGTCGAACTCCACTTTCGGATAGGTCCCGTTGATTTGTTCAGCCGTGAAGAGCCTCAGCTCCATGCCGTAGCTTTTGGTGTAAGGCCTAATGTCCGTAATCAAGGCCGCCTTGCCGCCCACTTCACCCAGATGCTGTTTTACCTCTGGCAACGTGCCGTCGCTCACCGGGATGCCGGGCATTAGGAAAGACGGGCTATGCATTGCGTCATACTTGTTCACAAAAACGGCAGGCAAGTGATTGGCCAGCGACACGAAACCGTTGTAGGCCGATTTGGCTTCCGTAAACATCGGATAGCAATACTCCAGCTCCCGCCACAAGGCGATTGCATGCCGCATCCGCTGCCGCTGTATGAACTGCTTTATCGTAAAGCCATTCGATTTGCTCCTAGTCGACGAGCGTATAATGGTCTTGCCCTGTTTCTGATAGATGGTGATTCCGTCTGAGCGAAGACTCCCGGTGAAAGTGATTCCTTTTTCTTTTTTCATAACACGTTCTGTTTAATGTTGATATAATATTCTTCCTTCGCTACTCCTACGTCATCGCGTCGTATCAGGCAGGTAGATGCGCCTGCGCAGACTCGTCGATGAGCCATCAGATATTCAATTGATACTCAATTGTTTTTCGATTGATATTCGATTGATATTCGATTTTTTTTGAATAAAAATCGAAAAATAATTGGGCATCGCTCGAATTAAACAAAAAGAGGCGCGGAATCCCGTGCCTCTCTTTTTTTGGTTAGACAATAACGTTCAGACTACTCCAGGCTGATGGCCTCGCACGGACAAACGTCTGCGCAAGCTCCGCACTCGATGCAGAGGTCAGGGTTGATGGAGTAAGTTGCGCCTTCAGAGATAGCCTCTTGAGGGCATTCGCCGATGCACGTTCCGCAAGCGGCGCAAAGATCTTCACTAATTTTGTATGCCATAATACTGTTTAATTGTTGTTGATTGAGCGGCAAAAATACACTTTTTATGGATTGTTGCACACTCGGTGAAAAAATTTATTAAAAGGTTTCGGTTCATTATTTCGGGACGATAGATTCCCTTTGCGGTGAAATGTTTAACAATCCCGAAAATTGTGTACTTTTGCCGCTTGAATATTGTTTAACGTCTTGATTATGAAGAGAAACAGACTGTATATTTTTGCGCTGACGATAGTGGCCACCATGGGTGGCCTCCTGTTCGGTTACGACACGGCCGTGATTTCCGGCACGGTGGAATCGCTGCGGGTCTTTTTCATTGAACCCCAGGGGTTACCCGCCGCACAGGCTCACGCTTTGGAGGGATTTGTGGTGAGCAGCGCCCTCATCGGATGCATTATCGGGGCCTGCCTGGCCGGTTGGCTCTCGCAAAAACTCGGCCGCAAACCCTCACTGATGATCGCTGCAGTGCTGTTTTTGCTTTCCGCCATCCGCTCTGCCTGGCCGGAGATTTTCTGGGGGATGCCCGGCGACGGCGACTATCATTTCCTCAACCATTTCGTCTTCTACCGCATCAGCGGCGGCGTGGGTGTGGGTATCGCCTCGATGCTCTCCCCGATGTACATCGCCGAAATCGCACCCGCCAACCGACGCGGCACGCTGGTCTCCCTCAACCAGTTCGCCATCATTCTCGGCATGCTCATCATCTACTTCGTGAACTACAACATCGCCCAGCGCGGCGACGCGGACTGGTTGCACACCATCGGCTGGCGGCAGATGTTCGCCTCCGAGATGATTCCCGCCGGACTCTTCCTCGTCGCGCTCTTCTTCGTACCTGAAACCCCACGCTACCTGGTCATGCGCGGCCGCGAGGAAAAGGCACTCAAGGTGTTGCGCAAAACCACCGTCAACAATGCGGAAAAAGAAATGGAATCCATCCGCGAAAGCTTGAAAGAGAAGTCATCCTCCATGCGGGCTTTCTACCTCTTCATGCTCGACTGGCTCATCCTTTTTGTGGCCGGTTTCATCATTCTGAAGTTGTGCAAAGTCAACAGCGCATTGGAGATTTCCCTGCTCGTCAGCTTCCTGATTTCGCTAATCGTCCCCATCCGAAACTACGGTATCGGCATTGTGGTAGTGGGCGTGTTGTTGGCCTCGCTGCAACAGTTCATCGGCATCAACGTGGTACTTTACTATGCCCCGGAAATCTTCAAAACCATGGGCGCAGCAACGGATACAGCTCTCCTACAGCAGATTATCGTCGGGGCGGTGAACCTCTCTTTCACCATCCTCGCCATCCTGACGGTCGATAAGTTCGGCCGCCGACCGCTGATGATCATCGGTGCTTTGGTAATGGCCCTGTCGATGTTCATCCTCGGCACCACGTTCTACACGCACCAGGTGGGCATTGGCTCGCTGATCTGCATGTTGGTTTACACGGCGGGGTTTGCCATGTCGTGGGGACCGGTCTGCTGGGTGCTGCTCTCCGAAATCTTCCCCAACTCCATCCGATCCATGGTGATGAGCGTCGCCGTGGCCTCGCAATGGGTTTCCAACTTCTTGGTTTCCTGGACGTTCCCAATGCTTGACAAAAACGAAACCCTCACCGCAATGTTCAACCACGGCTTCTCGTATTGGATTTACGGACTGATGGGTGTTCTCGCAGCTCTCTTCATCTGGAAGATGGTGCCGGAAACGACCGGGAAGTCGTTGGAGGAGATGGAAGAATACTGGAAAGAGAAACGGTAGAACAAGGGTCGGTAGAGACGCGCCACGGCACGTCTCTACTTGGTTTTCCCTCTCTTTTTCATCCAGAAATACATTCCCCAATAGGCTAATGTCACGCCGAGGGTGATGCCCAGCACCATCGGGAACCGGTCTTTCAGACTGGAGAAAGTGATGGGGATCAGTAAGGCTGCCAACAGGATAAAGTAGCGCAGAACCGCTTTCATACTATTTCAGTTTGGCCAATTGCTCCTTGATAATGCGGATTTTCTCCCCCGCGTCGGCCTGTTTCTTGCGCTCCATATCGACCACCTTCTGCGGGGCGTTGTTCACGAAACTGGCGTTCGACAGCTTCTTCATGACCCCCTGCAGGAAACCTTCCGCGTATTTCAGGTCGGCCTCCAACTTCTTGATTTCCTCGGAAGCATCCACCAGACCCGACAACGGGACGGAATATTGGATGTTGTTCTCTATGAAGGTCGCGCCATCGACTTCTTCGCCGGCCACATAGTCGACACCGTCCAGGTTGCAAAGCTTGGCAATGACGGCATCAGTGGCGGGATTGGCAGTATCCGGCTTGGCATAGACTCTCAGCTTCAACGCATGCTTTTGGGCAATATTCTTTTCGGTACGGATGCGGCGCACCTGCTCGATGACCTTGCGGGCGGCGGCGAAATCGTCCAAAACCTTCTGGTCCATCTCCTCATCCAACACAGGCATCTGGGTCATCATAATGGACTCCTTCTCCCCTCTTTGGCGCATGGTCTGCCACAACTCTTCGGTGATGAACGGCATAAACGGGTGCAGGAACTGCATCAGCATCTCGAAAATGTCAATGATGTCGCGGTAGGTCTTGCCATCGATGGGCTGTTGGAAACCGGGCTTCACCACTTCGAGGAAGCAGGAGCAGAAATCGTCCCACACGAGCTTGTAGATGATCATCAGGGCCTCGGAGATACGATAGCGCTGGACGTGCCATTGCATGCCATGGAACACCTCCGTGAGACGTTCGTGCATCCATTTGATGGCGGTTGCTGTATGCAGCGGCTGCGGCAGGTTGTCATCGACCTCCCAGCCTCTCACCAAGCGGAAAGCGTTCCACAGCTTGTTGCTGAAGTTACGACCCTGCTCGCACAACGACTCGTCAAACAGCAGGTCATTGCCGGCGGGGGAACTGAGCAGCATACCGAAACGTACGCCGTCGGCACCGTATTTCTCCATCAGCATGATGGGATCGGGCGAGTTGCCAAGCTGCTTCGACATCTTACGATGCAGCTTATCACGCACGGTGCCCGTGAAATAAACATCCTTGAACGGGATTTGGCCGCGCCACTCCAGACCAGCCATAATCATACGCGCCACCCAGAAGAAGATAATGTCGGGGGCGGTGATCAGCACGGCCGTCGGGTAGTAGTAGCTGATTTCCGGGTTGTCGGGGTGACGGATGCCATCGAACACGGAAATCGGCCACAGCCAGGAGGAGAACCAGGTGTCCATCACGTCCTCGTCCTGCTTCAGGTCGGCGGCCGTCAGGTTCAGTTCGGGGAACTTCTGGCGGGCGATATTCAGGGCCTCGTCGGCGTTGTGCGCCACCACAAATTCGTGGTTCGGCAGATACCACGCCGGAATACGATGCCCCCACCAGAGCTGACGGCTGATGCACCAGTCTTTGATGTTCTCCATCCAGTGGGCGTAGGTGTTTTTGAATTTCTCGGGATGGAACTGGATATCGCCGTTCATGACCGCGTCGAGAGCGGGTTTCGCCAACTCACCCATCTTGCAGAACCACTGCAGGGAGAGTTTCGGCTCGATGACCTCGTTGGTACGTTCCGAAAAACCGACTTTGTTGGTGTAATCCTCAATCTTGACGAGATTCCCGGCCTCCTCCAACATCGGGATGATGGCCTTGCGCGCCTCGAAACGATCCATGCCCACGAGGAACTGCGCGTTCTCGTTCAGCGTGCCGTTGTCATTGAAGATATTGATAGTCTCCAAATGGTGCTTGATGCCAAGGTTATAGTCGTTGATGTCGTGAGCAGGGGTGATTTTCAACGCGCCGGTACCGAACTCACGCTCCACGTATTCGTCGTAAATCAAAGGAATAGAACGGTTTACGATAGGAACGATGGCGCGTTTGCCTTTGTACTTGGCATACCGCTCGTCTTCGGGGTGCATACAGATGGCCGTATCGCCGAGGATGGTCTCGGGACGGGTGGTGGCGATGGTGATGTACTCATTTTCCTCACCCTCAATCTGATAGCGGACATAGTAGAGCTTTGATTGCAGCTCCTTGTAGATAACCTCTTCATCGGAGACAGCCGTAAGCGCTTTCGGATCCCAATTGACCATACGAACGCCACGGTAAATCTTGCCTTTGTTGTATAAATCCACGAACACGTCAATGACGGCCTCGGACATTTCCGGATCCATGGTGAACTTGGTGCGTTCCCAATCGCAGGAGGCACCCAGTTTGCGGAGCTGTTTCAGGATGATGCCGCCGTATTTTTCCTTCCATTCCCAAGCGTGCTTCAGAAATTCCTCACGTGTAAGATCCTTTTTGTCAATGCCTTGCTCCTTGAGATAGGCCACCACCTTTGCTTCCGTTGCGATGGAGGCATGGTCGGTGCCGGGCACCCAAACGGCATTGAAGCCCTTCATGCGGGCGCGACGGATCATCACATCCTGCAGCGTGTTGTTGAGCATGTGACCCATGTGCAGCACGCCGGTCACATTCGGCGGCGGAATCACGATGGAGTAAGCTTTCCTGTCGTCGGGCTCGGAATGGAAGAAATGGTTGTCCATCCAGAACTTATACCATTTGTCCTCCACGGCAATCGGGTCGTATTTGGTGTTGATTTCTGTAGCCATATCTGCTGTAAATTAGGTATTTGATGAATATTAAGGTCTTTTTTGACGAGCGGCAAAGATAGTATTTTTTTGGGTTTCACGGTTACATAGCATTCCGTTGCGACAGTCTTGGCAAAGTATTCTGTCGCTCTACTGTCGCTTCACTGTCGCTCTACTGTCGGAGCACTGTCGCTCAACGCCGACCGAGCACCGTGGCTATAGCGCATCTCTACCGAAAGAAATGCCTTTCACTACTATGGCAGCCGGCCTCCATAAAGGAGATGTATTCTAAGAAAACCTCATCCTTGCTGCCCGGAAACGCGAATCCAAACGATTCCGCTATCTTGGCTATCTGCTGTAAATTGTTGTATTCCAAGACATTTCCCGCTTCTGCCACAAAATTGTGCGGCACCTTGGCCGTGTCCGTGTAGGTGCCGGAAAGCTCTTCGGGAAGGTTGGCGGGCAGAATCGCGCTGTAAAGATCGGCATTGTCGGGCATATAAGCGGAGTGCAAAACCGTAAACTCCGCCTTATCCAACTGGTTGACAATATCTTGATGGATTTCCACGTTTAAGGCGTTCCACAAAAGCACATTGCGGAAAGCGGTGCGGTCGAGGGTGTCGGGAAGGTCAATGGGCTGTGCGCAGACCGGCGTTTGCAGTACCGCCTCCAACTTCCGCCGCCTCTCGTCGTTCATCGCATGTCCGCCGGGCGCGATATGCGGGAACATTCCCATGTCGAACAACCCTTGGCTGTTCAGCTCGCCCTTGATGGTGAGGAATCCGGCGGCCGGCTTCGACTGGATGTCCAGCAACATGCAGAGGTTCTCCAACTCGTGATAGGCCTTTTCCGTCAGCCACCGCTCCCAAACAATAAAAGCAGGAGCTTGAATAGCGATTATATCATCGACAAACCTTTGTATTTCAGCGTTTTGCAGATTATTCTTTTGCAGAAGAGCCTCATAGTCATCCGCTAATAAGGCCTGCTTATAAGCCCCGTAATTCTTGCCCAAAGCCTCCACATAGATGCCTTTCTCCAAATGATGTTGGATCAGGTAAAAGTTGACGCTGCGGAAGAAGGCGTAATAGTCCGTAATGTTCAGGGTATCAGGGGTGTTGAACCAGTAGCGCGGGGTGTCGGGACAATGTTTCAGGATTTCGAAAACGGCCTTCAACGTTTCCGGAATCTGTAGAGACGTGCCATGGCGCGTCTCCGCATTCGGGAATATGCAATAGAATTTGTCGGAGGAAAACATCTCCGCGAACGGCAGGATGTCGTTCTTGTCGGCGAAGAAATCCGTGCCCCGCCGGTAGTAATCAAACGACCCTAACGCATTGGTGTTCAATGCGGTGCGGGCTAACCGCTGTAGCAAATAGAGCGTTTCGTTGGAATAGCTGCCAGAGGTCATCACCAACGTATTATTGGTTTCCGGCTTTTGTATCTTTTGGCCAATATATTGGAATGCCTCCTCAAACGGAACCTCCACTAATTGTCCGTTTTTTCGAATATATGGTTTCGTAATACGTTGATTCATCATAATATCATCATTTGTCGTTATTCGACCCAGGGCACCGCTTCGTCCTGTTTTACCCCAGGGCTTACTTCGTTCACCCTGGGTTGACATACGTCAGGTTTTCAGCCCTCTTGGAAAGAGTTATCATGCATTCATCGTTAGTCGGTGGAAGAGTTGTTCCATGCCGAGGGCGTCGAGGTCGGCGGCGGTCTTGAGACCCACCTTTTCGGCCAGCTGATGGAGGTCCTTGGTCAGGGTGTCGGCCACGAGTTTGCCTTTGTTGATGATGACCACATGATCGCACATGGCCTGCACCTCCTGCATGATGTGGGTGGAGAGCAGCACGGTGCGGTTTTTGCCGTAGGTGCGTATAAGTTCGCGTATTTCAATGAGTTGGTTCGGGTCAAGACCGGTGGTGGGCTCATCGAGAATCAGCACCTCGGGATTGTGGATGAGGGCTTGCGCGATACCCACACGCTGTTTGTAGCCACGTGACAGCGCCCCGATCTTCTTGTGTTGTTCGGGCGTGAGGCCGGTGAGTTCCACCACTTCGTCCACGCATTTTTTCTTCTCCTTCAGTTGGAAAACGCCAGCCACAAACTCCAGAAACTCACGTACATACATATCGTAATAGAGCGGGTTGGCCTCCGAGAGGTACCCGACAATCCGATGCAGTTTCAGGGAATCCTTCCAGATGTCGAGACCGCAGACGGTGACATCGCCTTCCGTGGGCGGTATCAGACCGGTGATGATCTTCATCATGGTGGTCTTGCCGGCGCCGTTCGGACCTAAAAACCCGACGATCTCGCCCTTTTTCGCTTCAAAACTGACTTTGTTGAGGGCATATTGCTGCCCGAAAACCTTGGTGACGTTGTTGACTATAATCGACATGTTCTTCGTTCTTCAAAATAAGGGCGCAAAGGTACAAATTTTTAGATTAGGAGCGAACCGCATTCCTGCGGTTCGCTCCAACGACTAGTATTCGTAATAATGGGTGAAATACGGTTCGCCATCATTCGTGGCGGTCACTTTCACAGGATACTTCCCGTCATATTCGTAAGTGTAATTTGTCACAAACTGGTCATACACTTCACCCTCATCTTTATAAACATAGTCAGCGCTAAGCACATTCCCATAGCTGGAATAGGTGTAAGGTTCGTCGTCCCAGACACCAATCACATAGTCCATCCATAACGTATGCCAGCCTTTCAGCGGATTGATTTTGTTATCGTATGTGAATGAAGCTTCCGTAATGTCTTCTGGAGCTCCTTCAATGTAGGCGACAATACGGCTGACATTCTTGCCGTCCCACGTCAGTTCCATTATGAGCTTTTCTTCCCCCTTATGTTGGGAATGCACTTTGCGTACTGCCTGTTCAAAAACTTCACATCCTTGAGGGATTAATCCCGCCAATGGGTTTAGTCTTCTTTCACGGCCACCTTTATCAATTTCGGCCACTTCGATTCCCGTCCATTCAATTTTAGACAGCTTATCTTTGTCGTAAAATAGCGTAAACGACTCCTCCAACATATCAATCCAATAATAGTTGATGGTTTTAATACGGTCATTCTCGTAAATAAAATCAAGATAATCGCCTTCCTCAAAAAGCCTCGAAATGCGGTTTTTGCTGTCGTAAAAATACTCGTCTGTGTACCAGATTTCTCCATCATGGTAATAATCAATTCGGGACAACAATTTCCCGTCCCAGTTCCAGACCTGGTCCAACACTTTTTCCCCAGCGGAATCTTTATAAACCTTTTGGATTTTCTTTTTCGGACTATATTTCCCGTCATTCTCCTTTTCGCAGGAAGTCAGCGCGGCGCACAATACGGCGCAAAAAACGAATAACATTAATTTTTTCATAAGGCTATAAATAAAAAACAACTTTCCTTTATATGACGTAAGAAAACGAAATGGTAACAAAAAAATTGTAGGAATAATAAACAAGGAAAGAATCGGTTCCTCATGTATCGCCGTGCCGGCACGAAATCTCAAAAACCCCACACGAAACGAAGTGCCGTGTGGGGTGAGAGAGTGCGGTACAAGGGTGTCGCGCTGTAAGGCACGCTTTGTGGAATACGTTGCTTACTGTTTAATCCAACGACTAGTATTCGTAATAGCGGATGAAATCCGGTTCGTCTCCGTGGGTGGCAATCACTTTCACAGGATACTTCCCATCATATTCGTAAACGTAGTTCATTGTGACATGGCTATATTCAACACCATCTTGTTTGTAGGAATAATCGGCAGTTAACACGTTTCCATAGCTGGGATAGGTGTTATAATCGTCATACGATAATCCTAACACATCCTCAAGCCAAGTATGAGACCATCCTTTCAATGGGTTAATCTTATTATCGTATGTAAAAGAAATATCTGTGGTTCTTTCTGGTTCGCTTTCTGTATAGAAACTAATCTGGCTGACATTTTTACCTTCCCAAGTCAGCTCAATGATAACCTTATTTTCGTCTTTGGATTGAGTGAACATTTTTTGAATCTCCTTTTCCAGCGTTTCATAACCTTGGGGAATCAATCCCGCCAACGGCCAAAGTTTATTTTCGAAACTTTTAACATTATACTTCTTCCATTCGATTCTGGATAGTTTGTTGTTGTTATATAAGAAGGTGTATTCAGCCACTAATTCATCAAGAAAGAAATGATGAAGTTCCTTAATATGGCCTTTTTCGTAAATAAAATCGAGATGTTCACCCTCCGCTGAGATCATGGTAATATGGTTTTTACTGTCATACGTGTAGTTTATTGTGTGTAAAACTTCCCCATTGTGATAATAATCAATTCGGGACAACAATTTCCCATCCCAGTTCCAGACCTGGTCCAACACTTTTTCCCCAGCAAAATCATTATAAACCTTCTGGATTTTCTTTTTGGGATTATACTTTCCGTCGTTATCCTTGTCGCAGGAAGTCAGCGCGGCGCAAAAAACGGCGCAAAAAACGAATAACATTAATTTTTTCATAAGGCTATAAATTAAAAAGACGTTCCTTTTCTATGACGCAAAAAAACGAAAAGGTTACAAAAATATTGTAGGAAAAATGTGCAAGGAATGAAAAAGAAACAGTGCGCTGTGGTTGCGGAGACGCACCATGGCGCGTCTCTACCGGGTCTTCAGCCATTTCTTCGCCTTGCCGCCCTTGGCGTCTGCGAGACGGACGGTGGAAAGCGCATGGTTGTCAATCACATTCTGGTGGATTTGGAAAAGGTATTTTCCGGCGGGGGCGGAGGCGAGTTCAGAACGGAACTCGTTGGCGTACAGCTTGTCTAACGCCTGATCCTTCACCACGTACCCTTTATTGGTTTTTTGCACCCAGACCGACGTCCTGTTGGAGGAGATGTGGTAGCTGAGCTCCTCTTTCACGGGCATGGAAAAACCGTAGCGGTAAGGCTGCGACATCCGCAGGTCCACATCCTGCAGCAAAGCCGTATTGAACGCATGATCCGTCTGATTCCCATTGATATACATCTCCACGATGCCATTGGTGTCCAACGAGACCACAAATGTGATGTCCGACTCGATGGGCTGCGGATTCTGGCAGGCGGTGGTGTTGAGCAGTTGGAACAAGTAATCGTCCATCACGACGTACTCTTCCGGGAAAACCGACCGGTAAACCAACGAGTTGTTCCGTTCGGCATCCAGAAAATCGGTGATGGAATCCACTTTCTGGACAAAATCGTCGGGAAACTGGTACTTTTTCCACTTGTAGCCGTAGCTTTCAGCCTGCTCGACCCATTTGTGGTACATTTCACGGGCCTTCCCGTATTCACCCTCCATGTTGAGAAGTTCAATCTGACAAAGCGATTTACAAAGATCGGCAGTCTGCCGCACCATTTGGAGACGGGATTTCAGGGAGTCCGTATGCGGGATGTCAAGAGACTCATAATCAGCATATTCTAACGCATCAGCATAGTATTTCTGGGCGCTCTCGAAATCCTGCATCTCTTCCAACTGCTGCGCCTGTTTCCAAAGATGATTGAACCGCTGGTAAGACTCCATTTTCAGGATTTTCTGCCGGATTTTGTCCTTCACCACGCGGTCGTTGCGCCCTGAAGGCACTGTGTGGAGCGCGTCGAAATAATACTGTTTGGCGACATCGTAAATGCCGCTGTTAGCCAAAATCTCCGCTTGGGAGTACAATTCTTGGTAAGCAGTCACAGATTTTTGCGCGGAAAGAGACAAGCACAAGCCTATCATAAACAACGTAACACATTCTTTTATTGCCTTTTGCATGCCTCTCTTAACAAATAACAGTTAAATTTTTGGAAGCGCAAAGATACACAAAAAAATGATACTTTTGCACGCTCATTCGGGTACGCAATACCCGCGTGACATCTTTTAGTGTAATAACCTGATCCTAAAGAAGTTCTGATGGAAAAGCGAATCGGCACCATTACGGTATTATTGTCAGACAGAGCGTCGGCGGCCTCCGTGAACGAGGTCATTTCCGCGCATTCGGGCATCGTGCTCGCGCGCCAAGGCCTCCCCTTCCACGACCGCCCCACCGCCGTCATCTCCCTCATCGTCGAGGGCGATGTCAACGAAATCAATTCGCTCTCCGGACAACTCGGCAGGATTCCGGATGTCACTGCAAAAGCGGTGGCGACAAAAATAGTTAGCAGTTAGTAGTTAGCAGTTGTGTCGAAGATTTATAGAAAAATGATTCCTTAAGCAGCCTCGAAGAGGCAAAACGCACGGAGTGCAAGTAACCCCACACAAGCGAAGCGCAGTGTGAAACCGTAAACAGTAAACAGTAAACCGCAAACAGTAAACAGTAAACAGTAAACAGTAAACCAATATGCAATTCAACCCCGAAAAATGCCGCATTCCCGATGAGATTGGGAAGCCCTTTATCGACCCGGAAGAGATCTGGGATTTTATCAACAAGACCGAAAGCACGCCTGAGCGGGTGCGCGAGATTATCGCCAAGTCGTTGAACAAGAACCGTTTGACGATGGAAGAGACGGCCGTCCTCATCAACACCACCGACCCCGAACTGGTGGAGGAGATCAAGGAGGGCGCCCGCACGTTGAAGCGCAACGTCTACGGCAACCGCATCGTGCTGTTCGCCCCGCTGTATGTGGGCAACTACTGCGTCAACAACTGCAAGTACTGCGGTTTCCGCTCCTCCAACCACGAGCAGGTGCGCACCACCCTCACCGACGAGGAGTTCGTGCACAACATCGAAGCTTTGGAAGAGGACGGCCAGAAGCGTCTGATCCTCGTCTATGGCGAGTCACCGAAATACTCTCCCGAGTTCATCGCACACACCACCAAATTGGCTTATTCGGTGCATAAAGGCAATGGCTCCATCCGCCGCGTGAACATCAACGCCGCCCCGCTGGATGTGGAGGGTTTCCGCATCGTGAAGGAGGCCGGCATCGGCACTTACCAGATCTTCCAGGAGACCTACCATCCCGAGGCTTACACTTGGTATCACCCCGCCAACACCATCAAGGGCAACTACGAGTGGCGCCTCACCTCTATGGACCGTGCCCAGCAGGCGGGCATCGACGACAACGGCCTCGGCATCCTCTTCGGTCTCTACGACTGGCGTTTCGAGGTGTTGGCCATGATCCGTCATACCAACCACTTGGAAGCCTGCTTCAACGTGGGACCGCACACCATCTCCTTCCCGCGCATCAAGGACGCCTCCGGTCTGAACATCGACACCAAGTACTTTGTGGATGACGACACCTTCGAGAAGATCATCGCCATCTTCCGTCTCGCCGTGCCATACACCGGCATGATTCTCACCGCCCGTGAGACTTCCGAGTTCCGCGCCAAAGCCATCCAATACGGTATTTCGCAAATCGACGGCGGCACCAACCTGCAGATCGGCGACTACAAGTACCACCACGAGGAAACCGAGAAGAACAGCGACAAGCAGGAGGACCAAAATCTGCACCGCGAGCAGTTCAAGATCGGCGACGACCGCACCTTGGGCGAAATCATCGACGAGCTGTTGGACAACAACTTCATCCCGAGTTTCTGCACGGCCTGCTACCGTTTGGGCCGCACCGGCGAGCACTTCATGGAGTTCAGCGTGCCCGGTTTCATCAAACGTTACTGCACGCCCAACGCCATCCTCACACTGTCGGAATACCTGGTTGATTATGCCACGCCCGAGGTGGCCGCCAAAGGCTGGAAGGTCATCGAGAACAACCTCCCCAATGTGGATGAGAAGTTTCGCGACGAGCTGCTGAAGCGTATCGAGCGCATCAAGGCCGGCGAGCGCGACCTCTACTTTTAGGCTGTTGGCCTTTAGCTATTGGCTATTTCTAAAACTATTTTTTCCATACATAATGAAAAGCGGCTGTCACTATTGAGATGGTCGCTTTTTTTAGGAGTCCCGCCATTCCTGGCGGATTTTGTATGCCGTAGAGACGCAAAATTTTGCGTCTCTACAACCCACCTATTCCCTAAAAATTCGTACATTTGCACCCGTGTTTTGCGAATATCAAAAATAGTAATAATCAATACCTTACGAAATGAAACAGTTAATCGAATGCGTTCCTAATTTCAGTGAAGGCAGAAATCAAGAGATTATCAACCAAGTGGCCGACGTGATTCGTCAGGCGGAAGGCGTGACTTTGTTGGATGTGGATCCCGGCGCCACCACCAACCGCACGGTCGTCACTTTCGTGGGCGAACCGCACTATGTGGTCGATGCCGCTGTCAAGCTCATCGCCAAGTGCCAGGAGCTCATCGACATGCGCAACCACCATGGTGATCACCCGCGTTTCGGTGCCACCGACGTGTGTCCGCTCGTGCCCATCGCCAACATCACGATGGAAGAGACCGTGGAATATGCCCGCCAGCTGGCTGAAAGAGTCGGCAAGGAGCTGAACATCCCCGTCTATTGCTACGAGAACGCCGCGTTCAAACCCGAGCGCCGCAACCTCGCCAACTGCCGTCAGGGTGAGTACGAAGCCCTGAAGGAGCGCATCACCTCCAAGGAGTGGAAGCCCGACTTCGGTCCCAACAAGTTCACGGAAAGCGTCGCCAAGAGCGGTGCCACGGCCGTGGGCGCCCGCGACTTCCTCATCGCCGTCAACTACAACCTCAACACCACCTCCACGCGCCGCGCCAACGCCATCGCCTTCGACGTGCGCGAGAAAGGCCGCCCGAAACGCGAGGGCAACAAGATCACCGGCAAGAAAGTGCTCGACGAAAAGGGCAACGTGGTGATGATTCCCGGCACGCTGAAGGGCACCAAGGCCATCGGCTGGTACATTGAGGAATACGGCATCGCCCAAGTTTCGATGAACATCACCGACATCAACGCCACCCCGCTGCACGTCGCCTTCGACGAAGTGACCGCCAAGGCCGCCAAGCGCGGTATCCGCGTCACCGGCGCCGAAATTGTGGGTCTGATTCCCAAGAAAGTGCTCATCCAAGCTGGCAAATACTACCTCGCCAAACAGAAACGCTCCCTCGGCATCGACGAAAAGGAGATGGTGAAGATCGCTGTGAAATCGATGGGCTTGGACGACCTCAAACCCTTCAACCCCGAAGAGAAAGTCATCGAATATCTCCTTGAGAAAGAGGACACTACGCCGAAGTTGGTCAACATGACCTGCACGGGTTTCGCCAACGAGACGGCCTCCGAAAGCCCGGCGCCCGGCGGCGGTTCCATCTCCGCCTATATGGGCTCCCTCGGCGCCGCCCTCGGCACGATGGTCGCCAACCTCTCCTCCCACAAACCCGGCTGGGACGACAAGTGGGCATATTTCTCCGAATGGGCTGAAAAGGGCCAGCTGCTGAAAGACCAGCTCCTCGCCCTCGTAGATGAGGACACCAACGCCTTCAACGTGATTATGAACGCGTTCGGAATGCCGAAGGGCACGCCCGAAGAGAAGGAAGCCCGTTCGCAGGCCATCCAGGACGCCACCAAATACGCCACCGAAGTGCCGATGCGCACTATCGAGACCTCATTCAAAGTGTTCGAAATCTGCGAGGCGATGATCAACAAGGGCAATCCCGCCAGCGTCTCTGACGCCGGTGTCGGCGTGCTTTGCGCCCGCGCGGCCGTCCACGGCGCCTACCTCAACGTCAAAATCAACGCCTCCTCGCTGAAAGACAAGGAGTGGGCCGAGATGATGATCAACAAGGCGCACGACTATGTGGTCAAAGCCGACCAAATCGAACGCCGCCTGATGAAGAAGACGGAGAAGGTGATCGGTTGTTAGAGACGTGAGACGTCGGACGTAAGACGTTAGAGAATGCCGCCGTGGAATTGCGCTTTGGCACGGATTCACGGCGGCGTTTTTGTTTGCTGATGATAATAGGAATTTTTTATTTTTGCGGACTTATTCTAAAATCAAATTTATGAAAAAGAAACCATATCAGACAAAAGAAAAAACAGTGACGTGTGTAGAGGATGCGGCGATTGCCTACGGTCAGCAAATCGTTAATATAAACGATAGTGCTTCGGCAGAATGTCAACCCTTTGATACTGCAACTTGCAAGTCAAATCGATTGACCGTTTCGGAATATTTTGATGAAATCAGAACCGTACTGAGAAAAAAGTATGAGAACGTACAAAGTTGAAGTGGATCCATCTGCAAGGGCTGATATTGAAGAACTTACATCTTGGCTACAAGCGAGAATGACACTTGAAGGTGCAGAAAAGTATTTGGATGCCATGTTTAACGAAATATTATCGCTCTCTGTTTTCGCCGGTTTTTACAAACCAAGCCAGTATGCCGACATACGTCGCTATCACCCAAAAGCATGTCGAATGGTGTCCCATAACAAAAAGTGGGTTTATATATTTCATATTGAAGAGGAAACGGTTGTCGTAGATCGTATAAGACCAGCACGGTTAATAACAAAATAGTGATATGTCATGAAACGTCTGCTCCATTGCATTTTCCTATTGGTCATCCTTTGTCCGGTGAAACTCCAGGCGCAGGAGGGTCAACCGTTGGATATGCTCATTGCCAGCACCGCCGATGCACTGATTGATTCTCTGTATTCGTTCAACCATATCAGAGCCAAAGAAGTGAAATTCGGTCATTTATATGATACGGCAATGTACATCCAAACGGGCAGCGGTTTTTCTAATGAGACCGTCAAATATATGATCCACAAACTCAACGCTGTTTCCACCGAAAAAAACGGTTATGTGACGATTTATACCTACCAAAACGATAGTGATCAGATGTGGAAGATATCGAAAAAAATCAAGTTAGATAAGAAAATGAACATTTTAGGGCGCCCACGCGTGGAATTTCTTCACGACACCGTTTCCGTCACTGTCGGTTCTCAATACTTAAGTTGGAAAAAACTCCACGGAAGAATGCGTTGGTGTATTGCCGTAAGCGATTGGGTTACCTGCAAATATATCTACTCGAAAACAGAAGAAAGATGGGTACTGGTGGATAGCGACTTCGGCGGGATATGAAACGCACCCCAGCTTCAATAACCAATAACCAATAACCATTAAAATCGTATCTTTGCACTCTCCAAAAAACGTTCGGATTATGAAAAAACTGCCCATAGGAATACAGAGTTTCAAATCACTCCGGGAGGACGGCTTCCTTTATGTCGATAAGACACGCCAGCTGTTCGAACTCACCAAGGAGGCCAAATATTACTTCCTGTCGCGTCCTCGCAGGTTCGGCAAAAGCCTCTTGCTCTCCACGCTGAAAGCCTTCTTCCAAGGGAAAAGGGAACTTTTCGAGGGGCTGGCCATCGCCGAATTAGAGAAAGATTGGAAGAGCTACCCCGTATTGTATTTAGACTTGAACACTGGGAATTACAACTCCGCAGGGGCTTTGGAGGAGCGCCTTGGCTATATTCTTTCCGAATGGGAGGAGGAATTTGCCATTGTTCCGGAAAAGACTCAGTCTGTGGCCACAAGATTTCAGGTGGTGATTAAGCATGCGGCGAAAACCACGGGACAACAAGTGGTCATCTTGGTGGACGAGTACGACAAGCCACTGCTGCAAGCCATTGACAACGAACCGCTGCTGACCGAGTTCCGCAATATCCTCAAGGGTTTCTATTCCAACCTCAAGACCTGCGACGAACACATCCGCTTCGCCTTCCTCACCGGTGTGACCAAGTTCTCGCACGTCAGCATCTTCAGCGACCTGAACAACCTGCAGGACATCTCGCTCAACAATGCATACGCGGACATTTGCGGCTTCACCGAGGAGGAAATCCGGCAGACTTTCGCCCCTTATATACAGAAATTCGCGAAACAGGAGCAGGTGGATGAGGATGCGATGATGGGAAAGTTGAAGGCCAGGTACGACGGCTACCACTTCTCGCCGGATATGTCGAAAGATGTCTATAACCCGTTCAGTGTGTTGAATGCGTTGAGCAGCTGCCAGTTGCAAAACTACTGGTTCTCCACTGGCACCCCGACGTTTTTGGTCAAATTGCTGAAAGACGGGCAATATAAGATTCAACATCTTTCGGAAGGTGACATTACGGCCACCGACCTTTCCGGTAAGGACTCCCTTTTCACCGAGCCTGTGGCGTTGTTGTATCAGACTGGTTATCTGACGATTAAAGGTTTCGACAAGGATTTTGACAGCTACAGTCTCGGATTCCCCAACAAAGAGGTGGAGTTGAGTTTCCTGCGTTTCCTGCTGCCGAAATATGTGGGCGGCACGGAAAACCGGTCGAGTTTCTACATCGAGCATTTCGTGCGCGACCTGCGGAAGGGCGACATCGACAGTTTTATGGAGCGGATGACGGCCTTCCTCGGCGACACCCCCTACGAGCTGATCCGCGACTGCGAGAACCACTTCCAGAACGTGCTGTTCACCGTCTGCCGACTGATGGGCTACCACACCATTGCGGAGTACCGCACCTCGCGCGGCCGCATCGACATGGTGGTGAAGACCGACGACTACACCTACGTTTTCGAGTTCAAATTCGACAAATCGGCGCAGGAGGCACTGCAACAGATTGACACCAAAGAGTATATGATTCCTTTCACCGCCGACGGCCGTCAAATAATCAAGATCGGGGTGAACTTCTCGAAGGAGACAAGGAACATCGAGGGCTGGGAAGTGCGGTAATTTGTATCTTTGCTGATGTTATTAAACACCGATTTCATGAAACGCTTCCTCTATGGCATTTTCCTATTGGTCATCCTTTGTCCAGTGAAACTCCAGGCGCAGAAGTTCTTAACCCCCGCGACCGATTTTGGAAGTCCAGAATATCAGGATCGACTTTACCGGGAACTGCTATACGATGACCACCACCAACCATTTGGAGAAAGAGGTCACATTTTTGAGGCTTTCTATCTTGCTCTTCCGGATGCACATGGCAATCCTAATCCAACGCCACCAGAATATGCTTTTGTAGTGAAAGACAGTATGATTGTCATGAAACGAGCGAAATCTAACATTAATGATGCATTGTTTGCCCAAAATAGAATCAAGTACCATTACATCAAAGGATATGATGCCGAACAACAGCAAAGGATGAGAAAGGCAGCAGCATCGTTGAAATCCTATCAAGCGGATGTTTGGACAATGTCTGTCAGCCCCAACTTCTGCCGATGCATCAACGACCTTTTCGAGGTCGCCAACCTTACCGCCACATACTTGGAATGTGAGGATAAAAGCAGTATCCAGGAAAAATCCACTGTTCAAATGGAAAAAATGACATTAGGACATCATGGCTACCGCTATTTTGGCTATTGGGAGAAACTTTCGCACTTATACGCATCGGAAAATGGCTCCCGTACAGGAAGATTAGTCCTGCTGGCCGATAGCATCTGCTATGCTGTTGAACATCACGATATAGCGGTGATCAATCGGCAACACATTATATGCAAGGCACTTGCAAAAGAGTTTAAGCAGGATATCCCTGTCTGCTATTTCACACCGTGGTGCAATAAGTCAGCAGGAACCAGAAAACCTTGGCAAATCCAATTAGTTGATTCCCGAGTGCAAGGAAACTTCAGGCTGTATTTCAACGTTGAACGACTGGCGGACGAAGCTATGGTTGAGGAATACCGTCGGTTATATGCGGATAGTGTGGCGATATGGACGCGCGAGGCCTATATGATTAATCCTGTCAGATATCCGGAGATTACCGTTGAAGAGAACAATCCAGCAGAATGCCATATTTATGCAGAGCAATACAACGCAAAATATCAGGAGATTTGTGAGGTCAGCATTCCGAAAGCATTGCTGCGGCGGGACATTATCCTGAGCGTGTTGGAACTGCCCCTCGGCCGCTATCGTCTGGATGCTGAAAACCGTTGGGTGCCATTGTCTGTTCACTAAAAATCGTATATTTGCACTCTCTAAAAATCGGTCGGAATATGAAAAAACTGCCCATAGGAATACAGAGTTTCAAATCACTCCGGGAGGACGGCTTCCTTTATGTCGATAAGACACGCCAGCTGTTCGAACTCACCAAGGAGGCCAAATATTACTTCCTGTCGCGTCCTCGCAGGTTCGGCAAAAGCCTCTTGCTCTCCACGCTGAAAGCCTTCTTCCAAGGGAAAAGGGAACTTTTCGAGGGGCTGGCCATCGCCGAATTAGAGAAAGATTGGAAGAGCTACCCCGTATTGTATTTAGACTTGAACACTGGGAATTACAACTCCGCAGGGGCTTTGGAGGAGCGCCTTGGCTATATTCTTTCCGAATGGGAGGAGGAATTTGCCATTGTTCCGGAAAAGACTCAGTCTGTGGCCACAAGATTTCAGGTGGTGATTAAGCATGCGGCGAAAACCACGGGACAACAAGTGGTCATCTTGGTGGACGAGTACGACAAGCCACTGCTGCAAGCCATTGACAACGAACCGCTGCTGACCGAGTTCCGCAATATCCTCAAGGGTTTCTATTCCAACCTCAAGACCTGCGACGAACACATCCGCTTCGCCTTCCTCACCGGTGTGACCAAGTTCTCGCACGTCAGCATCTTCAGCGACCTGAACAACCTGCAGGACATCTCGCTCAACAATGCATACGCGGACATTTGCGGCTTCACCGAGGAGGAAATCCGGCAGACTTTCGCCCCTTATATACAGAAATTCGCGAAACAGGAGCAGGTGGATGAGGATGCGATGATGGGAAAGTTGAAGGCCAGGTACGACGGCTACCACTTCTCGCCGGATATGTCGAAAGATGTCTATAACCCGTTCAGTGTGTTGAATGCGTTGAGCAGCTGCCAGTTGCAAAACTACTGGTTCTCCACTGGCACCCCGACGTTTTTGGTCAAATTGCTGAAAGACGGGCAATATAAGATTCAACATCTTTCGGAAGGTGACATTACGGCCACCGACCTTTCCGGTAAGGACTCCCTTTTCACCGAGCCTGTGGCGTTGTTGTATCAGACTGGTTATCTGACGATTAAAGGTTTCGACAAGGATTTTGACAGCTACAGTCTCGGATTCCCCAACAAAGAGGTGGAGTTGAGTTTCCTGCGTTTCCTGCTGCCGAAATATGTGGGCGGCACGGAAAACCGGTCGAGTTTCTACATCGAGCATTTCGTGCGCGA
>Ga0247609_10000863_pt1 | contig 38979 bp, 37 predicted proteins | sample 172DNAGHGlowgp2_FD_193487 | JGI IMG/M metagenome (GOLD analysis project Ga0247609, IMG submission 193487) | Sheep rumen microbial communities from Palmerston North, Manawatu-Wanganui, New Zealand - 1728 DNA GHGlow gp2 | ecosystem: Host-associated > Mammals > Digestive system > Stomach > Rumen ... | reverse complement strand
CGCCCACGAGGCCTTCCGGGGCCTGGACGTGCGCTCCTTCCTGAAGGAGAACGGCATCGTCTATGACGTGAAGGGCGTCCTGCCGCGGGAAGTCATCGACGCGAGGCTGTAACCTACTGGCCTACGGTGAAAGCGGGAGACCATATCGCCTGGTTCGCCGTCATCACGCGGTGGGGTCAATGGAAGAGGATTCCGGAGCGTCTCCGGGAACTCGGCGTGGGCTGCTACATCCCGCCCTCCTACAACACACTGGTCTTCCTCCACACCGGGAAGGAACGCGCCCTGAGCCTCGTGAATGCGGGAATCGTCCACGGGCATTTCATCATCGACCACCGCACCCATACCCTCCTGGAAGTCCCTCAGGAGCAGATGGAGGCCTTTATCCGCGTCACCACGGAACATCCCGAGGCCGTCATCAGCCCCGAGGTCCCGATACAGAAAGGAGCCCGCGTAAAAGTCATACGGGGCTCCCTGAAAGGAGTGGAAGGTGAAGTGGTTGAAACGCCCGGCGGCACCTCCCTCGTCGTCCGGATCCTGAACCTCCTGTGCGCGAAAGTCAGCATCCCGCGCGAGGACCTGACCATGCTATAGAAAGCCCTTCCACCACCGCCACACAAAGTGCTTCACCCGCGCATACGGTGCCCAGGCGACCTCGCGGGGATAATACCGCAGATGTGACAGCACCCGGGAGGATTTCCGGAAGAAACGGTGGAGACGGGACTCGTCAGCAGCGGCGCGGTTGCGGGAATCCAGAACACCGAAGTTGCCATTCCGGATTGCATCCATCATCACGATGCGCCCCAGACGGGCATCCGGCGCACACAGCAGGAACGCGTCCTCCAAGCCGAAATTGAATCGCATCGACTCCATCATCGCGGCCGTGAAACGGCCCATGCCCAGATGCCGAAGGGTAGCCATGAGGGGCTTCCGGTCATTCGGATCCAGCGCCCGCAGGACATAGTAGTAATCCATCATCTGCCGCAGTCCCAGACCGCCTTCCAGATAATGATGAAACATGTGCGCCATGCACTGGACTGCATGAAAACGCACGTCGGGGAAGGTCAGGGCACGGTCGGACCGGATGGGAGAATTCGCTGACAGCCAGCGCTGAAGACGGGCATTCAGCACGGGGTTATACATCTTGCTGGCGTGGAAATGGACCTCCACTTCCACGTCGTCAAAAAACTCCGCCTTGCACTCCTGGTACAAGATGGAGTGCACCCGGCAGGCAGGCGTCAACGCCGCCAGGATGGAGGCATGCGAGCCGGAAACCCAGATGTCGATATCCCCGCACATCCGCCGCTCCGGAACCGGATACAAGTGCGACAAGGATGTCCCCTTCAGAATGCAGGCATGAAGCCCTGCCCCTTCCAGGATCCTTCCCAAATCCGTAACCCGCTGTTCATGCAACCGATACGTCGCAGCCACCTTCGCTGCCATCCGGTCCCATCGGTCCAGGATATCCAGCGGCGGCAGCTGCTCCTGCGGCAAATGCAGGATGGCCTCGTAGCTGATGCCGATGAGCGCCTGCACATGGGCCATCCGGAACATCAACTCCCAATCGCTCCGGGTGGGGTCCTTCCGCAAGGAAGTTTCCCGACCCAGGGCGACCAGTAAGAGATTCCGGAACGGATGCATGCGGTGCTAACGCTTGTCGTCCCAGCCGAAAGGATGCCTGGAGAGCGGAAGCCGCGCGAGCGGATGGTAATCCCCCACCAGCCCCACCGGGGTTGCGTTACGGATCTGGGAGACAATCTCGATGCAGGGACGCGCCTCACCGATCCGGAAGCCCTCGCCCGCGAGGATCTTCCGGTAACTCTCCGTATGGAGCTCCGTAAATCCCTGGCTGAACTCGAACTCGTCCCCGTCGATGGACAGGGTCCGGAAGGTCCGTTTCTCTCCCTGCACGGCGTTCTCCGGCAGGCAGTCCGCATTGATACTCAGGAAATAACGGACCCGCGCCTTCTTGAGGCCCAAATAGCCCGCCACGCGGTCAAAGCTCATCAGGTGGACGATATTCTCCTGCACGGGACCGAAGATCCACTGGAGCATGTCGTAAAAGTGCACACCGATGTTGGTGGCAATACCGCCGCTCTTATGGACATCCCCCTTCCAGGACGTATAGTACCACTTGCCCCGGGAGGTGATGTAGGTAAGGTCCACGTCATACACCTTGTCCGCCGGACCTTCGTCCACCCGCTTCTTGAGAGCGGCAATGCTCTCATGCAGGCGGAGCTGGAGGATATTGTACGCCTTGTGGCCCGTTTCCTCCTCCACCTTCTGGAGGGCGTCGATGTTGTAGGGATTCAGCACCACCGGCTTTTCGCAGATGACGTCGCATCCCAGGCGGAGGCCGTAGCGGATAAACGCATCGTGCGTGTAGTTGGGCGTGCAGATGCTCATCCAATGCAACGGATTGTCGCTCTGCATCTGCTTGGAACAGAATCGGTCAAAGAGCTCATGCTCCGTAAAGAACGAGCACTCCGGGAAGAAACTGTCCAGCCGGCCCACGCTGTCAAACTTGTCGTAGGCGCCCAGCAGGTCATTCCCTGTATCCTTGATCGCTTTCAAATGCCGGGGGGCGATGTAACCCGCCGCCCCGACCAGTGCAAAATTTGCCATACTCTATGCTTTCTTCAAATCCTCACTCTTTCCTTCATCCTTCTTGTGATGATGGTGGTGGTGAGGGTGCTGCTTCTTTTTCCAGAACATCAGGGAATCCAGGACCTTCTGGAACCGGGTCCTTTCGTCCTTCTCCTCGTCGTTTCCATAGCCATAGCCATAACCGTAGCCATAACCGTAGCCGTAACCATAACCATGGCCATAACCGTAGCCATAGCCGTAACCATAGCCGTAGCCGTAACCGCCATAGCCGTAGCCCCTGCGCTTATGCAGTTTTACACCATTCATAATCACTGTCATGCCCGGGAACTCGTTGTGATCCTTCAGTTCCTGGAGATCCGGCAGCATCCGGCGGTCCACCAGGCCGGAACGGAGGACGAACACGCTCACGTCGGCAAAGCGCTTGAGGACGTTCGCATCGGCGATGATACCCGCCGGAACGGCGTCGATGATAATGAACTCATACCGCTTACGCAGTTCCTCCATGAGATAGTCCAGGCGCTTGCTGGAAAGCAGTTCGGCCGGGTTCGGCGGCAGCGGGCCCGTGGTGATGGCATCCACTCCCGGAGCCACGATATCATGCTGGATGAGCGCGTCAATGTCGTCGGTCTTTCCGGACAGGTACGTGGAGAAGCCGGCGGCTTTCCGCTCATGCCAGTTGCGCGTGAAAGTACCCTTGCGGAGGTCCAGGTCCAGCAGGATGACCTTGCGTTCCACCTGCGCCAGGCTCACGGCCAGGTTGGTGGTCAGGAAGGTCTTACCGGAACTCTCCATCAAGGACAGGAACAGATAGGTCGTAGAAGGCGCCTCCGTATTCCGCGTAAACTCCACATTGCTCCGGAGGATACGGAACGCCTCGGAAATCTGGTCGCGTTTCTTCGCATCCGCCACCACCAGGCGCTCGTCGTCCTTCGCCTTGGACGGGATTTCACCCAGGATGGGGAGGTCCGTGTATTTCTCCACATCCTTGCGATAACGGACCTTGGTGTCGAACATCAGGATCAGGAAGAAGAGGGCGAACGGGATAAGCATGCCCAGCAGGAGACCCAGCAGGACATCCCGGTAGATGTTCGGAGCCACCGGCACCGGATTCACCCGCGCCTTGTCGATGATGCCCGCATTGCCCTCCAGGGAAGGCTGGCTGATCAGGAGTTCCTCGCGCTTGCTCAGAAGCGTCAGATACAGTTCCTCCTTGATACCCTGCACCCGGGCCAGGTTGTCGATATAGAGCTGGCCGCCCGGCACCTGCCGCATCTTCTCGTTGGCCCGCTGACCCACAGCCTGCACGGACTCCACCTTCTGGCGAAGGGCGCCGATGTAGGTGGAGAGCAGCTGGTTCAGGTTGCTCTTGAGGGCGCTCTGCTCCAACTGCATATCCTGGACAATCGGGTTGTTCGTGGAACCGGACTCCTTGTATTTGTCCAGTTTCAGGACCAGCTCATTGAAGTGCGCAATCGTGGAACGGATGTTCTCGTCCTCGATGTTGATGGTCATCGGGAACAGCCGGTTCTCCGCATTCGAGTTGGTGAACTGCATCAGGTACTGTGCATGGGAGATCTGCGCCATCAGGCGTTCCACTTCCTCGGCGGACTCGATGCTCGTGTTCAAGTAGGACTGGCCATAGTTCTGCAGGTCCAGCACCTGGTTCTCCCGCTTGAAACTCGCAATCTTGGATTCCTGGCTTCCAAGTTCCGTATCCAGCTGGGCGATACGGGTATTGATGTACTCGGACGTCTGCCGGATAATCTCCTTCTTCTCGTTGATGGTTCCTTCGTTATAGACGGTGATCATCTCATTCAGGATATCCGCAGCCCGCTGGGGATTGGTGTCCTTGAGGGAGAGGTTCACAATGCCGTCGGTCGTGCTGTTGCGCTCAACAACAACCTTATAACGGTAATACTCCGCAACATCCACGACGCTCTGGCGGTTCACCATGATGGGCGAATCGTAGTAAAGATCCCGGAGGGCCCAGGTAGGCTCTACCACCACCCGGCCGTAGCTGGTGGACAGGGTGTCACGAAGCCTTCCCTCCACCTTCTCCGCATCCCCGATCTCAATCAACAGGGTGGAATCCTTCTGCACCGTCACGTTCAGGGCGGCATAATCCAGTTCCTGCAGGTCCGGCAGGGACACGATGATGGGCGTGTCCTTGTACAGGTCCTTCGTCCGCTTGATAATCTTGGTCTTGTACTTATACGTCGTGTTCAGCCCCAGCCTTTCCACCACTTCGCGGAGCGGAGTTTCCGCCCGGATGACGGTGATCTCGTCGTTGATGGCGTTCATGGAGATGGCGATGCGCCGGTTGGTGATGTTCTCCAACATGGACGCTCCGTTGTCCAGCCGGTTGCGCGTGACGGAATTGATCTTGATGCGGGCATGGCTCTCGTAGATGCGGTCACTGCGGTCGCTGCGATAATAGGCGATGATACCACCGATGAGGGCACCCAGGAGAATCCAGTGGATGTGCCGCATGACGGTGAAGTAGATATCCTTGAGCGAAAGGGCGTTGGCGTCTTTTTTCTCGAGGAAGGAGAGGTCGTTTTCCTGATTGTTGGTTGCCATGGGAAGGTTAACGGGTCTGATTCTGTAAAATCTGGTAGGTAAGATAGAGAGACACGATGCTTATCGCAGTAGAGAATACGCTGATAAACGGAGTCCACTGCTCGTACGACTGGACAAAGTTACGGTAGCCCGTATCCCGTGTAATGACAAAATCGTTCTGCTGCAGCATGAAGAACGGGTCGTCGAATACCTTGGAAGAACGAGGATCCAAGTAACGCATGACCATCTTCCCGTCGATTTCCCGCATCACGGCAATCTTGCTCCGGTTCGTATAGACATTCAAATCACCGGAAAGCGCCAAGGCTTCCAGGAAAGTGCAGCGTTCATTGGGGACCGTAATGGCCTTGCCGCCATTGGACCCCAGAAAGAAAACCTTGAAATTTCGGAAACGGGCCATGACGAACGGGTCACGGATATAATTGCCGTCAATGAGCATCTTCTTTATGTGCTCCTGAAGTTTCAGACGCGTCAGACCAGCGGCATGGATAGTCCCCAAAACCGGCATTTCGATATTGCCGCTCTGGTCTACGAGATAAGCAAGATCTCGTGCTCCAGAATTCGACGCACCAGTAGCATTAACCGCAGCACTTAAATTAAAGGGCTTTGCCAGATCACTGTCAAAGCAGGACACAATGATATCCAATTCGTCATAGGGGCTGATTACCGCCTCAAACCTGTCTTCCAAAGAAATCTGGCTTTCATGCTCCATATCCTGCAGGTAAGCCACCTGCTTGGTGGTCACGCAAGAAACGACCGCCATCGCGGTCAATCCAAGGACAACACCCGTCCGGACAATGCTATTAAACAACATATAAATTTACTTTTCTCGGTTTCTGCAATAAATAGTCTACAAAGATACGCATTTTATTTGAACTTCCCCAAACCGTTATTTCAAAGAGACCATCGCCCTTTTCACAATATTCTTTGCATTCTGAAGGAGCATCTCTTTGCACCAGACCACCCCGAAAGGATTCCAGCGCTGGGGATGGACCGTGAGCATCAGATTCTTAGGGATGCGTCCTTCGTTCAGGCCGGAAATCACATCATCCGTCGAATGGAATGTGAGACCTTGCGCCGTCCACTCATCCTGATACTGTGGGATCTTGTCCCGGACACTGACCTTGTAACCGTCCCAACGGCGACCGGTATCGGTCAGATAAAACACTTTCGAGAAATCCGTGTCCAGATAAGGCTCAGTCTCAATGCCCAAGGCATGATAGTCATACTTCTTCCAGATATCCTTGCTGTCATACGGTGACCGCGGGCTTCCGTGCATACAGATGCTTCTCACCGGAACCAATTCCCGAAGCCTCTCCAGGTTTCTGCAGAAGTCCCGGTAGGCGGCATCTACATCCCCACCGCAGGTTGTCAAAGACTCGTAGTGGTATCCCACTTCGTGCCCAAGGGAAGCGATCTCACGAATGACGGCTTCATCCCAGCTCTCCGGAACTGCCCGGAAATAGTAGATGCCATTCATTCCCATCCCCGCCTCCAAACGAGCCGTGCGTAAAGAATTCCCCGGCAGTAAATCCACATCATGCCGCAAGACCAGGGACTCGAAGCCATAGCCCTTCAGCGCACGAAGCAATTGCACGTATTTGTCGATGGTAAAATCCATTTATCCCAGATAATCAACAATACTTTTCAAAATGTGTTCCGAGGCGAATCCGTCTCCAAAAAGCGGAGGGAACGTAATCGATGTCTCCCGAAGAGACTCATACCCCCCGACAATACGTTCAAGGTCCGCATCTGCAAGAATACCGGCGCCATGCTCTATGATCTCCACCCATTCCGTCTCCGGACGGAAGATGACGCTGGGACGGCCGAAGAAGAAAGCCTCTTTTTGAACGCCGCCGCTGTCCGTCATCACCACTTTTGCATTTTTCTCCAGGAGAAGGATATCAAAGAAGGAGGCCGGAGGTATCAGTTGTATCCTAGGCGAAAGCGTTTCAGGCAGGAACTTGCGCGTACGGGGATGAAGAGGAAGAACTACCGGGATATCGTCCCGATCCGCGATATATGACAACGCCTTGAAAATAGAGCCGATACGTTCCGGATTATCCGTATTGAAATTCCTGTGTACGGTGGCCAGGATATACGCTCCCGGCCGTACCGCACAACTTTCCAGAATGCGACTTCTTCCCTCGGCAAGTGCGCTGAAATACAGCGCGTTGTCATACATCACATCTCCGGACAAAACCACTGACCGCTTCTTTCCATCGGCGAACTGCGCCGGCGACTCGTCCAACCCTTCCTTGCGAAGGTTTTGGATGGCAGTCTCCGTCGGCGCGAACAGAATGGAGGATAACTGGTCGCATACGATCCGGTTGATCTCTTCCGGCATGGACATGTTGAAGGACCGAAGACCGGCCTCCACATGGAAAACGGGAACGGACAGTTTGGCGGCGGCAATAGCCCCAGCCAGCGTGGAATTCGTGTCCCCATAAAGGATTACGCCATCGAAATGGTCCTCCTGAAGGATCTTTTCCACTCCCTCGATGATCCGGGCGGTCTGTATCCCATGGCTTCCGGATCCTACCCCCAGGTTGAAATCCGGGCTGGGGATTCCCAGCTCGTCAAAGAAGACCTGGGACATGTTCGCGTCATAATGCTGTCCCGTATGCAGGATCTTTTCACTCAGTGCACCCGAGAAACGATTGCGGATTGCCCTGGAGATGGCTGCCGCCTTGATGATTTGCGGGCGGGCGCCTATGACAGTTAAAAGCGTCTTCATTCTGAAAAAGACTTAATGCTCGCGGAAAATGTACTGATAATCAGGATTCTTTTTCATAATCTCCCGACTTTCAGGATAGTTCTCGACAAACCACGTAATGAACGCAGTCACATCAATCTTATCCGACAACATCTTCTGTCTCTTTTTCTGAAAGCAATCCCTTAAGTCGGGCATGGAAAGTAATTCCTCAACCTTCTCATAGAGAGCCTCAGGCCGGGAAGAAGGGATGCCATAAGTCAGTCCATATTTGTGTTCCAATTCTTCCAAAACACCAATTCTGCCCGCGAAATCATTAAAACGAAGGCTCGGTGTTCCCATCATGGCGGCTTCTACCGCCATACTCTGACTGTCACCCACATACAGTTTCGCATATGCGAGAACATGATGAATATCCAATGGATTAATACTCAGCCGATACTTTTCAAACTCAGGCTCCAATTCCCGCTCGGACGTGATATAGATAGACCCATATCTTTCCAGTATCTTTATCAATCCACGAGCTTTCTCTGTACTGAAGCCATTGATTCCCGTATCATGATGAGCCTTCAAACTGGCGAAACGTACTAGAAAGAAAGGCTTAACCGGGTCAATCCCATATTTCTGAAGCACTGCAGCATCAGGAGTGAACCTAGTGGGATGCAGATATGCCAACTTCATATAGCCTGCATAATGCACGGTTTTGTTCTCGAGAACACCACATCTGCACGTAACAGGAGAAAGCCGGACTTGCAAGAAGGGTTTTATGCTACGTACAAAGAGAGGGATAGTTGCGGCATCGTCCTCACCCACACAAATTGCAGGTCTCTTTAGAAGCCAACCGACATGAGTAATCTCTACCGTAGAACCCGTCAGAAGATCGATATGATGCTTAATGCAAAAATGAAGGACCTTGATATCCCGCATCAGCATATCCCACATCATTCCCAACTTCGAACCTCGATGGACTCTCTCATTGATGTTATAATACGGGATTCCTGATTTCTTTAACAAATCCTCAAGAATGTCTTTCGTTTTAATTAATACAAAAACCTTATGTCCATCCTCTTTCCAATTCTTTATTGGATAATGGTAAAAATGGAATTGAGCAGGATGGCTCAACTGAACTAATATATTAGACATAAAAAGATCAATATCGTTTAATAAACAAAATCGGTAAGAGAATCAGATACATGATTCCCGGAAGCGGATCTTTCCAAGACCAGACAGCATTAACTTTCTTATTCTTGTATGTTTGAAGTGCCTTACGAAAACTCATCCGTCCTTTCAGCGACTCTTTTGCAATAATAAACCAGTCCGTCACTCGCTCCACCCAGGCTATTCTCGTGGGAGATTCCTTAAAATCTCCGGTCTGATGGTTCAAATACTTTATCATTTCTGAAAGGAACCCGAAACCTAACCCCATTGAGATGGAATGCCATTTCCAAGCTCGCGTATTTATCTCAAGAAACTTGAACTCGTTTGCGGAATCATCATACATAAACTCAACCTCCGCAAGTCCTGTATAGTGAACTTCATTCAATATACATCGAGCACTCTTTTCTAATTCGGGTAATGTGCAGGTAATGGCGAAAGTAGTAGAATTGCCAAAATCCATTGGATTCTGACGAATCCGATTGGCCATCACCCACGCCTTAGGTTCTCCATCCACTGCAAAAGTACCGAAAGAATAAAGAGACTTCGGACCTCCGAAAAGGAATTCTTGAATAACAATGGAAGATAGAGGAATCTTTTGTTGTATAATACTACACCTTTCAATCAGGTCCCTTTTATTGTCACACCGGAAAGCCTTCTTCCCAAAAAGATTATGAAAAGAATACATAACCGCAGGCTTTACGACCAAAGGGAATCTTGCTTTTTCTGCTATCAATTCGACATCTTCCAAACTATTTGGATACCAACTCTCTGGATGAGGGATACCCATCTTCGACGCATACTGATAAGTCAGACGCTTGTTTCCGAACAAATCGACATTTTCAACTTGCGGGATCCCTAACACAAAATGACGCGACAGAGACTCGTAATGATTGGCAATGAACTCAACATATTGGTCTCCCGTAGGGAATAACAGACTATCCGAATCCTGGAAAGGCTTCAGAAATACTTCCAGCTGAAAAACAGAGCCAAAAACGACAGTTTTGGAAACCGATTTTGAAAAACGCGCGACAGAATAAGGATCTTCAATGAAAAGAACCACTGAGATGCCTATTGCCTGTACTTGTCTGGCCAGTCCCAGTGCCTGAATGTGACCACCGATGATAATTACTTGTCTTACCATACTATCCATCTCATAAAACACCAGGATTCATGATAATCGTTTACAACTAATCAACCCAGTCCTTCAGTAATTGTAAAAAAAACCTGCCTTCCCGTTGTTCTGAGGCTTGAATCCATCAACATATTCAAGGATAAAAACACATCCTTCACCTACAAAACGTTGCATCTCTTTAGTCAACTTATTCTCCTGCTCTGCACTCCATTTATCCTTATATGGGTGAATTTGCATTTTGACCTCGTGACCACTAATTTGTATAATTCTATATGCGGAGACATCAAAACTATTCATGAGAATAGTATATCCTGGAGATGTCAATACATTTCCATTATCCAGCCTTATAACATCTGAGGTCCTCCCGAAAACTTTAGTTATCACCGGAGTATTAAAAGCCGGGTCATCATTGTCAATCCGGGCTTGATCACCAAAATCATAGCGAATAAGAGGGAATGCCTTGTTTAAAAAACAAGTAGACAATAACGTTCCTTCACCGGTTCCAAAATCATCAACAATCTCTGCTATGACATCGTAACTTATGGGATACTTACCGCGACTAATCTCAAAAGCTGTAATGCCTGCATCTCTTGCCCCATAACTATCCATTACACGACAATGGAAGGTGGATTCAATAACCGTCCTATAGGTATCAGTCAGATTCTCAGATGTAGTGAAGACACCTTTAACAAAAGAAACATCCATATGATGGTCCCGCGCATATCTCGCCAACAGGAACACAGACGATGCATATCCATAAATATAATGAATCTGTTCTTTGCGCATTCTTTCAAGATAAGATTGGCAGAGTGAATCAGACATATTCATGCTATTCATTGCCTTTTCTTGCCGGATCCAGTCATATATCCGACGTTTAACGGATGCTTTTTTCTGAAAAAGAGAAGCACTGCCTAATGCAGCAAACTTATCGCCATAACGATAACCGGTTTTCCTCCAGGAATAAACCTTAGAAGCCGTGATATAACCCCAAACGTTTTCATCAGTTAGAAAAGGCATCGGTTCTCCTGTCGTCCCACCTGTTTTACTGTAACGATGAGGTATTGATTCTATATTGTCCGGAACAAGTTCATCAAAATGGGTACGGACCTCATCTTTCGTTATAATGGGCAATTTCTTAAGATCTTCAGCACACTGTATATCTTTATATGTCAACCCAAGGGCGTCAAACAATCGCCTGTAATAAACAGTATGCTCATAAGCATGCTTGACAAAACTTCGCAATTGTTCCTCTTGCCACGCAACAACCTTCTCTTTAGGCCACATGCTCATCTTCGATATCATTTTATACCAATAAGATGCGCAAGTGCCGTTTAACAGTTCCGCGACAGGTAAGACTATTTTTAATCGAACAAACTCATTAATTCCATTCATACAACCTATGAATCTCTTTCTTTATTTCATTCCACGTGTATCCTTTTACGGCTTCCTTTGCATGAAGAATAATTTGACTGCTCTCGGACGGATGGGCCACCGCCCAAATCATCCGTTCGCAAAGCGCATCTTCATCATCTGGGGGACATAGAAGCCCCGTCCTGCCATCCTCAATCATATAGGGAACACCTCCGACATTACTGGATATCACCAACAATCCCGCGTTCATGGCCTCTAAAAGGGACACGGGCATATTATCCACATGGGGACAAGAGAGCATGATGTCAGCCTCGCTGAGGTAATTATATATCTCGCTATTGTCAACCCTGCCTGTAAATGTGATATTGCATAGTCCCATTTCCTCCACTTGCTTTCTCAACGCCATGTGCTCAGAACCATTACCGACCAAGACTAAACTAGCCTCAGGAATCTGATGCTGAACAAGAAGGAAGGCTCTCAGAATACAGGGAATGTTATAAAGACGTTCGTGTGATCGGATACAAATAAAACGTGGGTGTATCTTTTTCCGCTCCCGATAGACCGAATCATTAAACTCTATGATATTGGGGATTACCCGGTATGGAATTGCGTATCTGTCAAAAACTTTCCCAAGGAAACCGGAAAGGACGATATTCGCATCAGTCTGCAATAAAAAATGCTTTACCAGGGAAGTATGCTTGCCGAAAAACTTTTCGGCGCCGCCTCCATGATATGTCAAAACCACGCGCTTATGAAATCTCCTTGCCCAACGAATCCCCCAAACGGCGGGGAGGAAACCCCAGCCCGAGCAGCAATGGACATGGACAACATCATAATTATCAACAATTCGAATAAAGTCCCGGTTTAATCGTAGCCTTTTCCATAAGGTCCCTCTCGTTGAGAAGATATCTGCCGTATAACCTTCTTCCCGTAAATGCCGTTGCAGAGATTCCACTTGGCCGGAAATGCCTCCGACCCCAGGCTTATAATTGCATATAAGGACTACACTGTTCTTACTGGACTTAGAAGAATCTCTCTCGTTTAGTATCTCTGATGCCATGTGAATATATCGTATTACTTACCCGACAATTTGACAGACAACCTCACAACAATCCCCTACTGCCCAATTTGAAATAAGCCCATCCAAACTCCATGGCAAGAACCACAAAGCACCAGGGTGTCAACAACTTCAGCGAATCTTTTGACAAAGTTGAGACGCCATACGACCAAATCAATATCAATACAGGCAATCCAGGAAGGAGAAATCGCTCCGAATTACTAAATCCACTCAGAGATATAACGCCCAAATATGCGATCACAAAAGCTCCTATCATGGCATAATCCCGCCATTTCTTTCGCCGGATTGCCTCAAAAATGGCAAGGAACACAAAAAAAGCCATAAAATTGCGGATAAAATTGCCGCCATGCTTGGTCAACTGGCTTTGCTGCCCTTCGGTGGATACCATCGTCGAATAAGGAAGTACAAACATCATCGGGGCCATCACCGTTCCTGTAGCATATTGCGCCCACTGGAATCCTTTGGATGCCTGAGCATTTCGCTTTTGGACTACGTTCTCTTCCCTGTCTTCCCATAGACCTTCAATCTCGGTCATTGCCGTACCGCCACTTAGCACGCCAAGGCTCAAAACAGCCCATCCGATCAAAGCGACACGCTTCCATCCCTGATTCATCGCGGGTGCCGATGATAACAAAAGCCCCGTTGCGGCAGCAAATATTGCCGCTCCCCCCAAAACCGTCCTGAAGAAGAACAGACTGCCGGCCAGCAGGGTGGGAAGGACAATATTCAAGACACTGATCTTCCGACTTCGGAACAAATAATCCAGCCGTTCCAGAAAGGCGACTTCCAAAAAGAGCATTTCCGTCTCCTTTAAATGATAACCGCAATAAATAATCAGATTCGGCATCAAGGCACACATGATTCCGGTCATCCGCCCTGTGTCTTCCCCGAAAGTTCGGCTGGAAAGCTTGTAAAGCAAATAACAGGTAAACGCACTGAGAAAAGCTTTGATGATGCGTGGGATCATGATAACCGGGCCAAAAGCCTTGTAAAGGACTGTCAGATAAAGAGGATAACCCACATCGGAAATCCCCGTGGCCATCGGGCCAAAATAATAATTCCAAGCCACGGTCCATTCCTCATTGGCTAGCCACTCAGCTTCTTCATGATAACCAATAGCATCAGCCGCATCTAATTCGAAGGGTAAACCTGTTACCCGCTTATAATAGTAATAAGAGGCAACAACCCATATTAATCGCAATAACACTGCCACGGCAATTACCAAAGCCACGTACTGCTCTTTCGAGATTCGGCACCACGAACGACTCCAATGTGTGGTCAACAAGAAAAATCCAACAACTGAAACAATACCCAGAGCTACATACATCATGCTCATGGCATAGTTCCAAAAGAGAAGGCTGATCAAGCCAAGGGTCACCAAATAAGTAAGGATGCCCCATGAAGATACTTGCTTGGGGATATACGGAACCATCATCCAATTATCATTCGTTTCAACTTAATCAACATAATCGATCCTTTCTTGCCAACCAAGCGCTCCAACCACTTGTTCCTCCCTCTTTCATTCCACGATCCCATGAAATGATGATCACAATATGTATCTTTAGTTATCAGCACTTCTCCGGTTGTCTGACGAGGGCAGAAATACTCTACAGGGAAAACATGCAAATCCTTGTATATCTGTTTCTTTCCATTCGGAACAAAACCATTCTTGCGCATCAATTCAGTAATACGTGTAGTATTAGTGGTCAAATCTAAGCTACCATCAGGCTTGACAAAATGGGAATGGTCATACTCGGCAAGTTGCTCCGATATCCAGATCCCGCCGGATTCACTAGCCATGGTTCCAGTCACAGGAGGAAGATATTTGCTACCTTCATATCCAGTGAAAGCAGGCAAAGATAGCAAGTCATCGTAAGGTTTGAGCACTTCCACATCAGTATCCATATAGATGCCACCTTCGGAATACAACGCATAAAGCCGGACATAATCCGATACAAAAGCAAACTTCTTCGCCTCATACGCCTCTTTTACATACTGGTTACTATCAATGTCAAAATTATCCTCATTCCAAAGCTTATACTCATATTCCGGCATATACTTATGCCAGGATGCTATACACTTGAGAGCAAGTTCCGGCATCGGTCCTCGACCGAACCAACAATAATGGATTTTCTTAGGTATCATATATGTCTAATGAGCCATTGTTTGATTGCGGAGCCAAATTTAAGGAAAGAATTGCGACCTTTCAATACAAAAACAGGCAATTTGTACAACATGCGGGTCTTTGACGGTTGCTTGCTCCAGTCTACTTTCCCGAGTTCCCGAACAGCCTCATCCCGATACTGTTGGGACAGATAATATGGCATGAGACTGTACGTCCGAAGGTTATCTATCAACCTTTTGTAATCGGGATTTGTCAATTCCTCTCCGGAAAGATAATCCAAGTTCCATAACATATGATACTGAGGATCAATCAAGTGACCAATTCCTCGCCAAGCGGGATTGACATCTTGATTATAATATGCCAATGGCTCATTCAGAAATGCCACTTTATACTTCAAAGCGATTTTAATCCACAAATCAAAGTCTTCACCTAACTTCAAATGAGGACGAAATCCTTGCATTTCATAAAAGACACTTCTAGGGATTGCTACACTAATCGAAGTCAGCGGCATCGCTAAACCATCTGCGTACACTCGACAATAATCAATATACCCCGACTCCACATTCTTTACACATACCCTTTGTTGACCATTCTTTACATAATAGTAGTTCGTCCCATAGATTCCAGCGTCCGGATAACGGCGAATCAATGCATCCATCTTTTCCAGAAAGGCGAAATCCCACCAATCGTCTGCATCAAGAAAACAGATGTAGTCTCCTACCGACACAGACACACCGTTGCTTCTTGCTGTACTTACTCCAGCATTGTCCTGATGTATTAATCGACACCTAATCTCCGAGGCATCTAGCGTGGCGTTTGCCACTTTGTATGATTCGTCAGTGCTTCCGTCGTCGACAACAATCAATTCAAAATCACGAAAGGTTTGTTGCAATACGCTTTCCAGTGCCTTTCGAACATAAGGCCCTTTGTTATAAAGTGGTATTATGACAGAAAACCTCATCCCAAATTAGCTTACCCAGGTTTCTCCTTTCAGCTTTCTCTCAAACTTCTCTTGTTTAAATAAGCACCGTTCCAGAAACCATACAATTCTATATGCCCAAGGATGACGTTTTAATCGCTTCATTTGGTTAATCGACTGGAACCACCGATCATAGTCAACGAGAATCGTGGAAGGAACCTTGGCTGTTAATACATCTTTTCTTTCTGCCTCATCCAATTCCTTGTTCGTCACACTAATTCCATGCATGTCGAATAAGGTCACGTCAATGTCCACATAAATAGGTTTCTCATGACCAAAAACAATGGCTTCAAGAAACCATTTCCAGTCAGAGACAATCTTCAATGATTCGTCGTAAAAACCATAAACGTCAAACAACACCCGCTTAATAAATGCTGATGAGTGATTCAATGAACCTGTATAGAGGCCCAATAATGAAATCTCCTGGCCAGCAAAACTCTTGTCTCTCAAAACCTTTTTGCCGGGCATTTCCTTAAGCATATTTCCATACAAGATAGATGGATAATGATACTCTTCCAATGTCCTACACATTTTTGAAACAACCGTCTCTGAAGCAAGGCTATCGCCACTGTTTAGAAAAACCAAATAATCTCCAGACGACATTCGAATACCCTTGTTCATGGCATTGTAGATCCCCCTATCTGGCTCGCTTATCCATTTCATCCTACTCCCGAACAATTCAGAGTAATGCTTAATGACACCCACGCTACCGTCCGTACTGGCACCGTCCACAACGACAAACTCAAAATCAATGACAGTCTGAGTAAAAACACTTTGGAGCGTTCTCTCTAAACCAACAACATTGTTGCGATTGATAGTGATGATAGACAGAAACATTGTGGTTATTTAATCTCTGACATTAATTTCTTTGTCACAAATAATTGGTTCCTGTTCGAATCCTCTCTAGAATTAGCCGTATAAAAAAGAAACAAAGTATCATTCTGAACCAACGCTGTCGGTTTGTAATAATACTGCCTGTATCCTACAAAGTTTTCCGAAAAATGATTATTTACCAAAGGTTTCTTTAGTGTTTTAAAGTGATACCAATCTTCGGAAACGGATAACATGATATTATCATCTTTTTCGGCACACGACACCATATATAATCTGCCTCTATACTCAAACAAATCGAAATGCCATAAATCGTACCGTTTGGGTATTGGGAAAAATAGTATCCTCCCTCCCCCTAATCTTCTTTGAAACAGTTTATCGCACACCAATGGATTATCGAAAGCGACTGTGTCGCTTAAGTAAAAGTCCGGTTGGCTTAGACTTGTTCCTTCCCATATCGCAATACCCCTGTTTTTACGCATGGGTTCATATTCATACCAAACAGCATAGAAGCGATATTTATCTCCTTTCTTCACTAAGACCGGACTTTGAGTAACGTCCCCATATTGCCAATCATTTGAAATAAAAACCTGATAATCAGCCAGAGTACCTGTTTCATTCTCCACAATTCTACTTCCTAAAACAACTTCCTCTTTTCCTAATTCCGTACATAAAGGAGTCCCACAAGCACGCCAAAAAGCATAAACAGTAGTATCCGAGACAAATACATTGGGATCAGAATTATAGCCACTCTGAGGAGTATCAGTTAATACTCTTCCGTTATTCCAATCCAACCAAGAAGACGAAAAAGAGATAATCGGATTCTCAACCTTATTATTCCACTGGTAATAGGGTGAGTACGTCATAACATACCGCCCCATTTCTTCATCCAATGACCGGATGCATGGATGAAGACAATCATTCTGATAATACTCCGGTTCCGGTGTCAACACACAAACCTCTCTTCCTATCGGCATTTGTTGTTGAGGATAAAAGCGGACACAATACCAGACTCCCAAGAATAGAAAACCGGCAAGCAATAGTATTCCTATCCTTTTGATAGAATTCTTGTTTCTGTCCCCTAACACTTTATCTCCTCCTTCTTGATGGCCAATTTTGCATATAGCTCATAATACTGTTGGGATATCATCTCTTGCGAAAAATAAGACAATACCTTTTTCCGTGCCTGTTTGGAAAGGACTCTGTTTTCATTATGTTGAAGACACCATACTATACCCTCTGCTAAATCCTCCGGCTCATAAGGTTTTGCCAAATACCCGTTAATCTTATGATCCACAACATCCTGAATGCCCGTACACTGAAATGCAACAACCGGAGTTCCACAAGCAAGAGCCTCGGAGGCTGTCTGACCGAAAACCTCTGTCAATGACGGGACAACCATCACACTAGCCATATTGTATAGAGATACCAATTCATTCTCATCCTTAACATATCCGACATAACGAATTGGAATTGAAACTGGTATTCCAACCAAGGGTTTATCCGTACCAAAAACCATTAGTTCAAATAAATCTCCCTTCCCTGCTTTTTCTAGAATCTGCAATGCAGAAACAAGATAGGAGAAACCTTTTATCCTATCCGTTGCTGCATTTACCGCTCCGTATAAGACAATTGGTTTTTCAATCCTACTTTTTAAGAGAGTGTTCCATCTAGGCGACATTTCCGTTTCACAGAGCGGACGAAAAACATTGATATCCAAACAGTTCGGAATAATCGTTATGGGGAAACGACCTAACAAACCACTTTTCTTCGCACAATCACATAACCATCGACTGGGGGTTACGATATGTAAATCCAGATTCTGATAAAGTTTCTGCTTTCTCCGCCAAATCTTGTGTGACAAATCATTCGGATTCGTCGAAGCCAAATGAGGACAACATCCACATTCTTCCAGATATCCATCACAGTCCAGGAAGTAATGACATACTCCGCAAAAAGCCCAACTGTCATGCAGTGTCCACACAATCGGTTTATCCTTGGGTAGTATTTCCAAAGGCAGGAACCGTTGATTCACCCAATGGAGATGAAGGATATCGTAATCCAACTTCTTTAATGCCCCGCAAAGGTCCGTTGACCTCAAGTCAGATAAATAATAAGGTTTTTTTTCGGGATACTTCCCCCACTGATAGTGCTGCCACTTGTTTTTGATTTTATTACGAACCCAATCAAAAACACGATAAAAGAAATTGTGGGGAATGAGCTCTTCAAGAGGAATGACATTCACATCTGAAGTTCGCTTTTCCTTCACCAGCATTTTGCTTTCAATACCCAACTCACGAACACTCATCTGTATTCGATAGGCCGCACGTGCGGCTCCGCCTTCGGAATCCGACGTACTGATACAGAGAACCCGAATCCTATCTCCCATGCTTTATTCTCTTATATACTATCAGTAATCTATTAAGCCACCCCTCGTTATAAAGCATCGTCTTGTAGATTCTAGATAATGTGTCCTTGAACCACCCCGATGAACGTGTCTTCGCAAAACAAATATAATCCCTTTGGATATCAACACTTGTTGACTTGGGATGTATCAATGGCATGATGCCAAAAGACGGAAGATTGCCCTTCCCATCATTTGTCAGTGTATGTGTCCCTTCCCCATCAAACCCAATATTGCTAATCAAATTCACTTTAGGATGAATGGTCAACCCTTCATTTTCAAACAGATGAATCTGCATCTGGTAGTCCCAGTAACTCTTCTTCTCTTTATCCCGCTGTATTTCCAACACTTTAAAATACCACCAATCCGCCTCAACAACTGAATACAAGAGTTTCTTGCAATGTCGACGGAACTTCTTGGCATTCAATCCCCACAAATCCAAGTCAAATCCCTTCCATGCCCTAGCCCAAGATGCCCATGCTCCTGTTATCATGTAGTGGGAGAAATCGTATGAATATTTACACTGCCAGCGGTTATCATACAAGGTGCTACTAATGTACATTACCTTCGAATTATTACGATAACGCTGTAATAGCTCAGCACAATAGTCGAAGAAATCCGTATGAGGCAGGCAATCATCTTCCATTACAATTCCTTCGTCAACCTGGCTGAAGAACCAATTAATACCAGTCATTGGCCCAGCCCCACAGCCATAATTACGGTCAGCGTAAAAAGTATGGAGTTGACAGTCCCAATCTACTGAAGCCTCTACAACAGAGCGAACACTCGCACACTTTTCAATATCTGCTTCATTGCCCTCTCGAAATCCATCTTGAAACACATATAAATCTCTCGGGCGTTTCTTTCGAATAGCAGTCAATACATTATTAACATGCTCAGGACGGTTAAAGGTGATAAGCAGAATCGGTATATTAAACATTTCTTATGCGGATTATTGGAATGAACAGCTCATGGGCACACTTAGTCACTCATACGGAATAATGAGGAAAAATCTTTAAACCGCGGAAACTTTACATCTTTCTCCGACAAGATTTGTTTATCCTTCGGAATTCTCCAGTCAATTCCCAGATCAGCATCACTATAAAGAATTCCACCCTCCGCTTCCGGATGGTAAAAACTATCACACCGATATGAAAAACATGCCGTTTGACTTAACACAGAAAAACCGTGTGCGAAGCCTTTCGGAATTAAAAACTGATTATGTCTCTTTGAGTCCAGAATAACACTGCGCCACTGTCCATAAGTTGCAGAGTCGATCCGCAAATCAACGGCAACATCCAGTATGATGCCATCTGCACATGTTGCAAGCTTTGCCTGACTGAACGGGGGGGCCTGAAAATGGAGCCCCCTAATAACTCCATATACGGAAAACGAGCAATTCTCTTGGCAAAACTTGTTTACTATACCTGCTTCACGATAACGCTGTTCATTATATAACTCATAGAATGAACCTCGTTCATCACAATAAACAGTCGGAACTATTTCAATTAGTCCAGCAATTCCAGTTTCAATAATCTCCATCACTATTTCCACGTTATGTTTTCTTTAATAACCCTTCCAGGATTACCTCCAACCAAACAATGAGGCGGCACTTCCTTGGTTACAACAGCACCAGCAGCGATAATCGCTCCATCCCCGATAGTTACTCCTTTTAAGATTGTAGCATTAGCGCAAATCCATACATGATTACCAATTGTGATTGGTTTGACATACGGCCTTTCACGGCCGTTTTCATCTAAAGTCGGGTGAAAATCCGTATCCTGAATGAGAACACTCCCCGCAATAGCACAGTCATCACCAATAACGATATTGCTGGCGCACTGAATAAGGCCATCATTCATATATGAATTACGACCCACCTTCAAATGACCGCCATCAAGAACGACGATGGAAGCACCTTCATACATTGTAAATCCGCCACTGTCAAACTGTGCTCCTTTCCCCAGCCATAATGTACACGGACGAACTCTCTTACGTTTTATGTTTATGGCATTCACATCCAAGTAACCGCGCTCTTGAATAACAATTTTGGCTGAATCAGCGATATTCAATAGTGAAGAATGATGCACGTGTACATGACCGCTACGGGGACATTCCGAATGCCTCCGTAAATAAAGAGACTCACAGACTTTAACATTGCACAAAAGCCAGAACAATTTCTTGATTCGTCTAAACAGTCTCATCGTCTTCTAATCAAGGTTATAATAGTCAAGGACATTCCTTAACTGCACATCATTCTCCCCATTAATAACATTTGATAATGTGAGACACCCATCTGCTCCAACCTGATACTCGTAAATGCGATCTACAGACCTATGATATCCATACCCTTTAGGAGTGATATATGCGCGTTTGATTCCAAGGCGTTCTTCCATTGCCCAAAACCAAATATCATCGGCTTTAGGACAAATCTTCAGGAACACGTCACTGTTACATATCTCATCATCAAACAAGTTTGGAGGATAACAAGTACCATTCCCTCCATAAAAAGAAATAGGTAATCCTTCTATCCAATACTTACAATCCTTCCATTCATTGTAGGGTAAGTACTTCCCGTCTTGTTTTTCCGGAATACAACCCCAGGAACCAAGAACAGTTTGTTTATCTGATTCTTGATACGCAGCAGACATCCACTCAAGATAATGAGAATTATAATAGAAGTCATCATCAAAAGTAATAATAGGATTATTCGGAAACTGTTCGAGTGCTGGAATGAGTTTCTTATAGGAAAGCAAATCATCACAGTAGAAAAAAGAAACCCCAACTTGCTTCAATTTAAATAAAAGAGGAGGGAGATTCTCATCTGACCAATTCGCTTTATCAAGGTAAACAGCTATCCTATATGGTTTTACTGTTTGTGTCACTAAAGAATAAAGAGCGTAAGGCAGACTATCTTCCACTCTTTTTCCATGACTTGTCAACGACAAAACAAAAATAGACTCATTTGTCCCTAAAAAACCATCAGGAAGATCCAGAATCTTCTTTGCAACTTCCTTCTTTAATTCTTGATCCTCTCTGGCAAGTTGTTTTAGAAAAAGACGATGCTTAACCTGTTTCTTCAGTGTAAACAAACCGGTCTTATACATCAACCTATCACGAATCTTTAAGACGGGAAGGAATAACTTGATCTCTCTTATTCTCTTTAGTGCCGACATATATACGTTTTGTTATTTTGTCCACAATTCCCTTAATCAAATATCTGGAGGCTATTGATCGATTATAACAGAATGCCAACCGGGCCATACGTTTTGATTCACTGGCATTCCTCTGGCTTTTGCGAAGATAGTTCAACGAGCATTCGACATAATAACGGGAGATTATAGGATAAATCTTATCTTGATATTGACGTTCCCAGAACCGATTCATTAAACGAAGAATACGAATGGATAAAAGGTGAAACTTTATCGCAGTCCCATATTCGGCCCTCGAACTCGTCAAACTGTCCGAATGTCCCCGATAAACGCTCATTGCTTCAGGAAAAACAAACATATCACCTTCGCGCGCCAGCAACATGTATAGTATCATGTCACAGGCCGATACTGATGGCAGCCATTTGGGTAATTCCAGAGCCCTATTCTTATACATCAGCGAAGAAACATGGAATATGTTCCCCGTGAATGTATCGTAGAAAGAATAGTGTCTCTTCTTTGTAGAAATAAACAAATTGTTCGTTAAGTCACTATATAACTGACCATTTATCTGAGAGGGATTCTCATCCTTCACGATCGTTTCATGCGCACAGATGACATATTGCGGGTGTGCTTCAAGGAAATCCACCTGCTTTTGCAATTTCAAAGGGTCTGTCCAATAATCATCTCCTTCACAATATGCGACATATTTCCCACGAGCTACTTTTATCCCGAAATTATAAAACCCGACATACCCCTTCCCTTTAGAAAAATTATTCTCTTTGAATAATTCAACTCTAAAGATATCCGGGTAACTATTTTTATACTCCATTATTATATCTGCAGTACCATCTGTAGACGCATCATCATAAACAAGGACCTCAAACGGAAAAGATGTTTGCTGCTCTACAAACCCATTAAGACAGTCACGAACGTACTTTTGCTGGTTATATGTTAAACAGATAACACTGACAACGGGCTCTTGGGGTAATAAAAAATTGTCGGCAGGTAATACCATTCTATAAATAGAATCTGAAGATTGTGTCTCAACAAAACCAAGTTTCCGATATAAATGAATTGCCTTGTGGTTGTTCGCACGAACGTCCAAAAGTACCCGTTTTAACCCTAAAGTATCGAAAGCATATTGAAGAAACTGTAGAGATGCCTCATACGCAACACCCTTACCCCAATATGACTTGTTCCCAATAAAAACATGGTAATAGCCTTCTTCTGAAGTGATACCCGTCAAATAGATATTACCCACATATTCACCATCAACCTCAATGGCATATCTTAACTCATTACTATGCGATAAAACTTCCTGAATCCATTCAAGTTCTGTTTCCAGTGTTATTTCTGATTCGTAAGATACCGTCGTAAGTGCAAATACTTCTTTATCGTTTCTCCAAAGGTAAGAAGTAAACGCATCTTGTACACGTAACGGTCGGATAGTGACACGACTCATATCAATTCATACTTAGTCAACATTGTATGGATAGAATCTAAATCATTAAACATTAAAACATCAAGTATAGATAGGTATGGGACAAAATCGAATTCAAACTGTTTATAGTGCGTTATTTCAGAATTCACAAATTGCAAACAAATACCATGACTACCGAATGTCTTTTTATCGTATAATTCTACTGCACCAGTAGAATCGAAATAGAAGTCCGCACCGATTGTTTTACAGATATCTATTATTCTATCTTGTCGTCTCAGAGATTTATCATTCGATAATTCGGATGAATACACAAAACTTGTACGGATTCCTAACCAATTGGCCACTTGAATAATACTATTACCCACAAAGCGAGCAAGATTCTTTTCTCTAAATGATAATATATTCTCCACAAGAGACATGGTCGACTTAAAAAAAGGTGCCTTATGATATGCCATGTCAATAGTCCTTAATAGTTTATCGAAGTTATCACTAATGTCTATTTCATTGATAAATCGGTTCTGACTTGCATTACTTAGAGACAGTGTAAACAAATGTCTTTCGCCATTAACAAGTAGATAGTTCCTATTTATCCATCCTTTTTTGATATAATTCACATCGTCAAAAATAACATAGGTATCAACTATACTGACTTCCTGCCAAAAACCTATGTAAGGCAAAAAGTATGGCTGCTTAATAGCTAGTTTCATCTTATCCTACTTATCTAAAACAATCTTACATATCGTATCCACATCCTCAACACTGAGATCCGAGAACATCGGCAAGGCCAAAACCGTTTCTGCCGCATGCCGACTTACCGGATAATCCTTCGCAGAATAAGTTTCTTTATAACACTTCATGTCCGGAACAATCGGATAAAAATACTTCCGTGCCAGGATGTTCTCTTTCTTCAATTTTTCCTGCACCTCATTCCGATTGTACTTATAGCCATCAAAAAACACTGGGAAGTAAGCATAGTTAGAAGTAACTCCGTCTTGAGGAGCAATTAGATGAATACCCGTGACTCCGGACAAATGCTCGACATAACGGTCTGCAGCAATCTTTCTTCTTGCGATTTCATCATCTATATGACGAAGATTGCAGATGCCCATAGCCGCCTCAAACTCGTTCATTCTAGCATTGGTTGAAATATACTGAACTTCTTCCGGACCTTTAAATCCGAAGTTGACCAAACTCTCTATTCTGTCATAAATATCTTTATCCTTAAATGCCACGATTCCACCTTCAATCGTGTGAAAAACTTTGGTAGCATGACATGATATCATCGAAGCATCTCCGAAAGAGATAGCATCAACACCATTACGCTTGACACCAAAGGCATGAGCGGCATCATAAATGACCTTCAAGTGATACTTCTTTGCAATTCGATCAATCGCATCGACATCACAGAGTAACCCGTATACATGAGTTGCGACAATAGCAACTGTCTTATCAGTAATGTACTTCTCAATCTGTTCTACATCAATTGTATAATCCCGGTCATTAACGTCACAAAATACAGGGACGAGACCGTTTCTGACTATTGAGTGAGTTGTAGAACAATGCGTATAAGGAGTCGTAATTACTTCACTTCCCTTAGGAAACCGGAAAGCATCAATGGCGACCTCCAAAGCCACATGACCATTTGCATATAAGGTCACATAATCAACTCCCATCCGCTCTTGCAAAAGACGCTCGAACTCTTTGTGGATTGCTCCGCGATTGGAAAGCCAACGACTATCCCATAAAGACTTAATCTCCTCACAGTACTCTTCAAAAGAAGGCATCGAGGACTTTGTAACGGCTATCAACTTATTCATATCTAATAAATTAGTCTTTAACGATCATATCATTATCCCGAGTCATCCACCAAGATACGTTTGGCCTAATCAGACCCATCTTTCTCCCTTGATAACCAAACACATCTGTTTCCTTGCGTTTTAACTCAAATGAGAGTGCATCATCATAGTAGAACTGAAGTGTAACCCTGTCTTTAACGAAAAAAATACGCCAGACTCTATATGTTCCTTCGTTAAGCAGATTAGAAGGAATTCTGGCATGAGCTCTATATATTCCTTTATCCGTTTTCTCAACAAACCTAGATGAAAATGCAGTAGAAGCCTCAAAGAGGAAATTATCCATTTCGTCTTTCAAGAGGAAAGTAACATTGTACTCAGCCGGATGGGTCTCTTCGGACTCAAACTCAAATGCAAGCTCAATAGAATCACCCGCATAAAGGATATCCGCATCGTTAACTATCTCCGCGGACAATAATCTGATTCCATTCATATAGGGTGCATTACTCTTGTCCCAACGAACGCATCGACAAGTACGTACACTATTGGTAAGATAATATTTTATGACATCATCTACTATCCCTGAGTACTTGACATGCCCATTCTCTAATAAAAGCCCCGTTTTGCAAAGATTTTGAACAGCCGTCATATTATGACTCACAAACAACACCGTCCTCCCCTCTCCCCGGCTCACCTCCTGCATCTTCCCGATGGCTTTCTTCTGGAACTCCGCATCGCCCACAGCCAGGACCTCATCGACAACAAGAATCTCGGGATCCAGATGTGCGGCAACGGCGAATCCGAGCCGGACGGTCATACCGGAGGAATAACGCTTGACTGGTGTATCGATGTATCGCTCACAACCAGAGAAATCCACAATCTCATCCAGTTTCCGAGCAATATCGTTTTTCGTCATGCCCATGATGGCACCGTTCATATAGATGTTCTCCCGACCCGTCATCTCCGGATGAAAACCGGTCCCGACTTCTAGGAGAGCACCGATGCGGCCGCGAGCACGAATCGTACCCGTAGTCGGCCCTGTGACCTTGGACAAGAGCTTGAGCAGTGTGCTCTTCCCCGCTCCGTTCTTGCCGATGATTCCGACGACATCTCCTTGCTCCACCTTGAAATCAATGTCCCGGAGCGCCCACACATAATCACTGTTTCCAGCCGTAGCTCTGTCATTGACCTCACCTATCTTAAGGTACGGATCCTCCTTCCTCAACACACTCGTCTGCCACCACCTGTTCAGGTCGTGCGACAATGTCCTGGTGCTCACCAGCCCCAGGCGGTATTGTTTTCCTACGTGGTTGAATTCTATTGCGGTTGACATATTATTTCTTATATCTTTTACTAGATAATTGTAAAGAAGAATCGATACATACTACCAACTTGTTCAACTCTTTCACTTCATATGGTGGAAGTGAAGAAAAGTCAACTCTATTAATAAGTGTTTTTGCTTTACTTCGTTTTTTGTACATATACAAAAAAGCTATTGCCACTTTAAGTAATAGTGAATACTTCTGATCATTAGTACATTTAATCTGTCGTTGAAGGAAATCTATCGCAAAATCAAGCCCTTCTTTGTCTCTCACATTATACCGCAATAACCGTTTGTAGCGTCTTACGAATTCTGGGACACACTTGCCATAAATAGCATAAAAACCCATATTTAGCTCATACTCCCACTCACATCCTTTAGTATTCTTAAAAGTCTTTGTGTACTCCTTAGATGCTGCTATATCGTTTTTGTAGAACATAGCTCGCGCCATCGCCATATTATAGCCCGGATGTGAAACTGATGCCGGGAGTTTACTTGCACACCTACTTAACTGATTGAAAGCGCTCTTATAATCTTGTTGTTTACTCTCCAAAACCTTTACAGAAGATAAAACCGCATAAGTGTACAATTGTGATGCCAAGGTATATGTATCAAAATTACTTGATTCTCGGCTTAATGACATTTCCATAAAGGGAAGAGCATCCTTGAAACAATGTTTCATTAAAAGAATTCCCCCCACATACATCTCAAGCATCCCCCTTAGGTTATCGAATACAACTTTTGCGCGAGTACAATTATCATTCGCTTTATTAATACTATTCCATGTTTTGCTTCGGTTATGAGCAATTACAATCCCTTCATCAATTCTATTACTTTGTTCAGCGTCTAGGAATCTACGTTCGTTAATTCGGGAAGTAAACTTATCAAAAAGGTACTCGACATGGCCTCCTTCAGTATCCTCAATAAGAGTGGCAAAAACAACTGCATCTGCACTAGTAAAAGGTCTCCTTATAAAGAGTGCTGCTTTTTTTGCACTATCAACTGCCCCAAAAGGAAGAAGTTCCAGCCTTACAGAACTCACTTGGTCCTCGATTTCGTGCAAAACATTCTCAATTGAGGGCTTCAATTTACTTTCAAGTTCTACACTCCCGTTTGCAACAGCAAAAACCACAAATAATCGATTACTTCGAACGAACAAGTTGAATGATATGCCGCATAAGAACACTAAAATGAAAATAAGAAGCGCTCCCCAATAACGTACATAGGGTAAATCCAACTTAGTATCGTCTATCCATTCCCCATATAGTATAGAATAAAAACAAAAAGATATTAAGATTGCCACCAGGAATACAACAATGGCCAAAACAGTATTTCGAAATAAAAGCCTTTTAGATCGAAGCAACCATACTATTATTGTCGCAAATAACACACATCCTGAAACGACAATCTCTACCCATGTTGACGAACAAAGAACTCTTAGTTCGTCATGAAAAATCATGACAAATACGCACTCCGCAACAATGACCAAGATTAATCCTTCAGGTCGTCTCCACCATCCTACAAGACGAACTAGAAGATCAACCAGATCCAACTTAAAACCTATACTTGAGGCTTGTGACACAAAATACTGACTAATTGCTTACTCCATTTCCACCGATAACTCAAACGGACACAAAAGACTGATCATCTCATTCGTATTATTGGCAGCGTATCGTCGGTCGAGGCATCATTAACAGCGATCACTTCAAACTCCTCCTCCTGCAGCCCCAGTGCATAGATGCTGTCCAGGCATCGGCGAACCGTCTTGGAGGCGTTATAGCAGGGGATGATGAAGGAGAGGCGCATGCTTATATATAGATGGGCAAGAAGCGGGGGAAGGAGTAATAGATGAGCTGATTGATAGACATCTGTTACATGTTTCGAAGAAGACTCTCGTATTCGTCCCTGTCTTCCTTGATCTTAAGTCTATTCATCACCTTGACGAAGACCTCGACAACAGGACTTTGATGCATCTTTTCTACTACCTTATCTGAGATTTCAACGGCAATCTTCTCCATCTTATTCAAAGTTTCCTCATTCACCTTCCCCTCTGCGTGGTCAACTATAATCTCCGACATCTCTTTGGACAACAACTTTTCTTTGACCTCAATCAAAAATCGCTTGTCCTCGTCCGTTGCATTAGGCCACATCATAAGTGTATCTATGACGCCTTGGGAAAAGAAAACAACATTTCGCAGCTGGGTACTACGCTGGGATAAAAAGGACAATAAAGAGAGTGAATAACTCATTGCTATACAGTCAGTCAAAGAATAGCCTTCTATGCGGTAACTTCGTGTGTCAAACATCGAAAACCCCTGCCACCCCAGTCTATCTGCGTGGAGAGAAAGACCTGTTCGTGGTTCATTTTGATGAAGGCCTCCCGAGCAACTTCAAAGATGGACTCTACACAGGTTCTCTCCATCTTGAAAAAACTCTAAAGTGAACTTACCGTTTGAATGATTAGCTATAAAGTCACCCATGTTTACGGTCAGAAAGAATAAAATCAATTCTTTTTCTCTTCCAGTTCTACTTTCCTAATAGAGATGATAGAATGATTGTGTTCAGATGCAGGAGTCTTTCCACCTTGTTCTCTAAAGCCGTTCAAAAACATAAAATGCTCAGTTGCAGCTTGTTCATAACCCACTCTCTTGGCAAACTCGTCGAAAGAAAAATACGTCAAGAAATCTTCCTCTAATTGATCAAGCCACTCCAGATACTTCCAATCTCTTTTTGACAACAGAAAGAATGGAGTTAACTTGACAGAAAGACTCAATTTTACCTGGTAACTATTAACATCTCTGATAGGTCGATTCAGATAATAGCTTTCAAAAAGAGAGGGTAGCACAAAACAAAAGCCATCAAAAATAGATTCGAACCTAATCACAAAATTTCTATTCTTTATCACTAATGCATTGCCGTCCCTAACAACTTTTGACTTACTGGGCAACTCAATTTCCAATCTCCTGAAAAGGACGTTATCCTCCCCTTTTATCATGTATACTTCATCCTTGTTTTGGGTATTTTTATCAACCATTTTCTGGAACCTTTCCCGCTCATAATATGGTTTAGTAATAAGTTCAATTACTCTATTATTAATTAAAACATCGGGTATTTGTTCACGATGGATAACCTCTGTAACTGTTTTATCGAACTTACTAAAATAAGAATTCAGCTCAAGAGAAAACCAATTAACAAATAAGTACTCTAAGAACTCATTAATGAACTTCTTATTATCTTTTACTTTTTTATCAACTAAAAACGATTTTCCCCATAAAGGCAAATATGCTTTGTTCTCCGTCAAAACTGATGTCACAGCCAGACATAAATCCTCGCTGAATCGAAACCTCTGTATCGGAATAGGTCTCTTCTCGTTATCAACACATACAACAGTTTTGATATTAATTTTCGTAAGAGATAAACCTAAATACTCTTTGAAATAGAAGAAAGCGACAATAAGGATACAGATTATCCCTGGAATTAGTGCAACACATGTTTCTGCATTATATGTTATAGCATTTGCTACAAGCGATACTCCAGTTGAAAGGATTGCCACCAAGAAAAAGTTTTTAACAATTGTTTGTTTCTTAAGCTTGGTGTCAGACAATGGTTTCATAATCAATAAGTAAGCAATAAAAAATCGTATACAATACTGGTACTATGTAACAACTAAAACTTGTTAATGATGTATAGGAATTCATAAAGGGAGGGCAATTATCTCTCCACGATAACAAATTGATTATCAGCAATTTAAAAACCACAAAACACTAATAAAGATCCATTTTCTCCTCGGAATTTCCAAGATAACATAGCTTTTCTACCCACTCCCCAAAATGCTTACACTCTTCCATCAATTTCTCCATCCCGATCTTCCCGGCCACTTCCGGACCGACTTTCTTCTTGTTGTAGCTGTAATTACAGGCAGAAAGAGCTTTGAATATTCGTTTGGAGGGTGCAGTGGACACATTGCCATTCACTAATTCGGGATTGCCTTTTTTCTCTTCAACGGATTTCTTGAGCACCTGAACCGCTTCTTTTGAATTCGGATACTCATCAAGAAGATAGTCTGGATTTGACAAAACCAAAGCTTCAAATTCATGCAGTTGAATATAAGGGAGCAGACGGTAATACCCCATATCCTGTTTGAGCGCATCTTCAAGATGCTGAACACGTTGATAAGGATCCGCTATCTTTTCTCCGAATCCAGGGAAATCGTCCGGCAAGGCATAGTAGTCGAACATGGTCGTGAACCAATACTTCTCGGTCGCATTGTCGGAGAACTCTCCGAAAAGAATGTTGAGATCGCGTTTCACCTGCGCGTAATGAATCAAGCCTCCCCGCACATTCTTTTTCTTGCTGGTCACTAAGATCCGAGACTTGACGACGATGCCTCGAGCTCTCAGGAAAGGAGCCAGGACATCATGTACAAACCGGTCTTCGGTCTGCCCTTCGCACAAGACAATCAGGACAGGAATCATCATAGCGGGCGCCCTCCAATCACATTCTTCTCCCACAATTCACTGACGGAATAGTCCTCCAGCCACTTGGACAATGCGTCTTGATTCAAATGATTTGCCGTTGTGTAATTCTTATCCGACTCTTTATGGGACTCAACCACTACGATATCAGATACCTCGAATTCATCGACCAAAAGAGGAGATTGTGTAGCCACTATGATCTGGGCGTTATGAGAAGCATCCTTGATCATCTCTGCCAACTGGGTAATGGCATAAGGATGAAGTCCCAACTCCGGCTCGTCAATGATAATCATCCTGGGCATCAACTTCCGCGGCTGCAATAAAAGAGTCGCCAATGCGATAAACCGCATACTCCCATCAGAGAACTGATGTGGCAGGAATAAGTAGTCAGACGCAGAGTCATCCTTCCATTTCAGAAGTATCTTATCATTCGCTCCGGGCTCCAGTACAAAATCCTTGAATTGAGGAACCACCAAACGGATATAACTGACGATACGGTCATAATCATTCGGGTATTGCCTTTTTATTCGAAAGAGGAAAGCAGCCAAATTATCAGCCTCCGACTGAAGATAGTTGTCAATCTCCAAATATGAGGCATTTCGCATCGGAGCAGTCATTGAAGAATCATGGAACTGATAAACCTTGCAATTGGCAAGAATCTTTCGCAGAACCCTCAGAGTAGCATTGTCAGTCCGGCCTGCCAGTACTGACTCCTTGAAGTTAACAGGCAAATTCTTAACGGAAGGAACAGGCCTATCGGCATACTGAACAGTCGTCTGCTCTGACGTGATGACCAAATGATCACCTTGTGCATAAGAAAGGCCAACTCGATATTCATCCAGATTGTTTTGTCCGTCCCGAAATGAGAGAGTTGCATGAATAGCCTGTGTATACCTGGACCCATAGAAAAGAAATCCCTGACTCCCGCCATTGGTCTCCACGTATTTCTGGAAACTGCCACTCATCATGAAGTTCAGCATCTTGAAAAAGGAGATGATGTTGCTCTTCCCCGACCCATTGGCCCCGAGAATAACAGTCACATCATGGAGATCCAGAGAAAGAGGATGCTCTGGAGAAATCGACTTGAAGCCGCTGATTTCTATACGATTAAGCTTTGACATAATCCACTCGTTGACATCAAAACCATTCTCACCCTACACCGTATCCATGAAACTCTTCTGCACCTTGTTGAAGATCACGATACCCATGGCCATGATGACAATCATGAACACGAAACTGTAGATGAGCCAGCGCCAGCCCACGAAGTCGCCGGCGCCGAGGAAACCGTATTTGAAGGTCTCCAGGACGGGGGTGACGGGATTCAGGCACATGAGCTTGTGGACCGGGATGCCCAGGAACTGCATGCCCTTGGTCTGGCTGAGCGGGTACACGATCGGAGTGGCGTACATCCAGAGCTGCACCAGGAAAGTGAAGAGGATCTGGAGGTCACGGTACTTGGTCGTAAGGGATGAGACGATGGTTCCGAAGCCCAGGGCGAGGCCCGCAATCATGGCAACCAGGAGCGGGGACAGGACGACGAACCAGGTAAGGTGGGCATGGCAATCCGGATCCACAAAGATATAGACGATGTACACGACGACGAACAGTCCGAACTGGATCCCGAACCGCAGGAGGTTGCTGATCACATTCGCGATGGGCATCACCAGGCGGGGAAAATACACCTTTCCGAAGATGCCGGAGTTCTCCACGAACGTATTGGATGTCTTGGTGATACAGTCCGCGAAATACTGCCACAGGCAGGTACCGGCGAGGTAGAACAGCGGCCGCGGCACTCCGTCCGTGGGAATGCCGGCGATACCGCCGAACACGATCATGTACATGATGACCGTAAGGGCCGGCTGGACGATGTACCAGAGCGGTCCCAGGATGGTCTGCTTGTACTGGGTGATGATATTACGCTTGACAAACAGGGAGCAAAGGTCCCGGTAACGCCACAATTCCTTGAAATCCACCGAAAAGAGATTGTCCTTCGGTTTAATGACAAGGTCCCATTTTTCTTCTGCCATTTGTGTCAATGAGATCGTTTATGCTTGAACAGGATATTTCCCACCGCACCCCAGAAATACCGCCAGTCGGTGGAAAAGGGGTGCCGATGGTACGCTTCGATATAACGCCGTTCCGATTCCTGGACCTCTTCCAGGGTTTCGGGCGTATGGGCATCGTAATAGAACGGGGGCAACAGGCCCGGCTTCACGCTGACGTGGAGTTCCTGCATTTCCGGCGAATAGAGGCTGAAGTACTGGCGGCTCAGCGGACGCACGCCCACCAGTTTCATCTGGCCTTTGAGGAGGTTGATGAACATCGGGAGTTCATCGACCCAGGACTGCCGGAACAGGCGTCCCCACATATTCACCCGGTAGTCGTTGGCGAACTTTCCGCCCTTCTGAAGCCCTTCATGCTCAAACATATAGGGCTGCAGGTACTCGGAATAGGAATACATGGACCGGAACTTGTACACGCCGATCATCTTCCCACGGTAGCCGACTCGGTTCAGTTTGACCAGGATACCGCAGGTAGGGTCGTCATCCCAGATGGGGTCCTTGACTTTGCGGCCCACCATGTAAAACTCTCCGTTATGGAAACTTTCGTCGATGACCTCGAACCCGGCCCGGTACATCCGGCCCAGAAGTTCCACCCGGCTGTAGCTGCGGTTCTTCCCTTTCGTCACCCACATGTAGAACCAGCGCGTCAGCTTAAGCTTCGCAAAGACACGGTGCCACAGGTAGTGGAAAGCGGCGGCCACCTTACCCGCGAAACCGGGATAACGCTTCTCGATGAGGGCCCGTTTCAGGGAGGAAGTCCGGGAATGGCAACAGATGTAGCCTTCATCGACAAGAACTTCGCTGGCCTTGTTCAGGAAGGTGTTCAGGTGACGGATCTGATTGAGTTTCTTCCGGTTGACAATCAAGGTAGGATGATGTCCCCGCAAGGTGTCCAGGGCATTCCCGTCATCGGTGTTCACGATGTAGGTATGGTCACTGAAACCGCCGATACGCTCCTTCAGCCAGGCCGAGAACGATTCCGGATCCATGTTCATGGACGCCCAGTGAATCTGCTTCAAGTCCTGGTTGCCCACGATCTGCTCTTCCAGCTTGGCACCGGTCTCCGTCCCGCGCTCCGAATAATCGGACGGGATGAAGGCCTCATCGTACTGGAGGGAGACCCAGGGACGGTTTCTCTTGCGAGAACGGCTCATGCTTTCAAGGCGCTTTCCAAGGTGGAACAGACGGTATCGATGTCTTCCGGGGTCAGATACGGATGCATGGGCAGCGACAGGACGCGGTCGCAGAGGCTTGTTGCCACGGGGCAGGAGGATTCCTTCGCTTCGCTCGGAATGACCGTGGAAAACGCTGTCTGCAAGTGCATCGGCTTCGGGTAATACACCATCGCCGGAATGCCCGCGGCCTTGAGGGCCGACTGTACCGCATCGCGCTGTACCCGGTCCTGCAACCGGATGGTGTACTGGGCCCAGCTGGAGAGGAATCCCTCCGGAATGACCGGTGTGCCGACAAAGCCTTGCAGCCGGCTCGTATAGAGCACCGCCGCCTCATTCACGGCGTCCAGTTCATATTCCTTGAAGGCTCTGAACTTCACCTGAAGAATCGCCGCCTGGACCGTGTCCAACCGGGAATTCATGCCGATGCGGACATTGTCATACTTGAACGTCCCCTTTCCGTGCACCCGATAGGATTCGATGAGCGAGGCCCAGTCATCGTTGTCAGTGAATACAGCCCCGCCGTCGCCGTAGCAGCCCAGCGGCTTGGCCGGGAAGAAAGACGTCGTGGAGATGTCGCCAAAGCTGCAGGCGCGTTGAGATTCTTTCGCTTGGCTCAGAATGACAGAGGAAACAGATCCTCCGAAGCCCTGTGCACCGTCTTCCAGGATCAGGAGACCGTAACAGTCGGCGACGGCGCGGATGGCCAAGTAATCGGCCGGAAGGCCGAAAAGGTCCACGGCGACAATCACTTTCGGAGTCAGCCGTCCCTCGGCAATCACTTTCCGGATAGCACGCTCCAAGTCCTGGGCATCCAGATTGAAGGTGTCCTCGCGTACATCCACGAACACCGGGGTCGCCCCTTCCAGGGAAACGACCTCGGCGGAAGAAAAGAACGTGAAATCGGGCACAAACACCGCATCCCCGGGGCCGATACCCCACGCCTTCAGGGCCAGGGTCAATGCATCCGTGCCATTGGCGCAGGTAAGGCAGTGCTTCACACCCACATACTCGGCCAATTCCTTTTCCAGGGCCTTGACCTGCGGGCCCATGATATAGGCCCCTGAGGCCATCGCGGAGAGGACGGCCTGGTCCAGGTCGGGATTAAGGACTTGATATTGTTTTTTCAGATCTCGGAATTCCATAGATTCTTTCGCTTCGGTAGATTCTTTCGCTTCGCTCAGAATGACAGGTAGTGAAACTTCATTCAGAATGACAGGCGGTACGGCTTCGCCAATGCTCGTCCGGTAAGAACGAGTTAACTAAATGATTATCAGATTTCTCGACTCCGCCCTTCGGGCTCCGCTCGAAATGACAAAAGTCATATCATTCGGCTTCGCTCGATGACCATAGCCTCTTGTCATTTCGACCGAGCGAAGCGAGTGGAGAAATCTATCCTTGCACCGGATGGAGGGTCCCCCCTTCCAGTCGGTAACGGCGGCCGCAAGCGCAGGCAAGGCTGGCGTCCAACCGCTTGCCGCATTCGCACACCCACCCGATCTGCCGGGCGGGAACGCCTGCCACCAAGGCGTAATCTTTCACGTCCCGCGTCACTACGGCGCCGGCGGCGACAAGGGCCGACCGCCCTACCGTGTGACCGCACACAACCGTGCAGTTAGCTCCCAGGGAAGCGCCCTCCCGGATGAGCGTCCGTGCATACACGCCGTGCGCCGGGAAATGCGCCCGCGGGGTGTTCACGTTGGTAAACACACAGGAAGGACCGCAAAACACGTTGTCTTCCAGTTCCACCCCTTCATAGATGGAAACATTGTTCTGGATGCGTACTCCGTTTCCAATGCGTACGTTCGGGCCCACGTTCACATTTTGCCCCAGTGAACAGTCCTTGCCGATGACGGCCCCGGACTGGACATGGGAGAAATGCCAAATCTTCGTTCCTGAACCGACGGAGACTCCGTCGTCCACATAACTGCTCGGGTGGGCAAAAAAATCAGGCATTCCTAAAAAAAATAAACAGAAATCTTCCCTTTCGCTGATTTCTCAACGTAGCCGAGACGAAACGCCCCGGCTACGTAAAGAATTCAACTTAAATCCATTATTACTCCTTGATGGAGGTGATCATGGTGCAGCGGCTGAGCTCCTTCATGTTGTAGAACATGTAGTCCACACCGCCCTTGTAGTCGGTGACGAGCTGGTTCGGATCTACACCGAACTCATTCACGAGGGCCTCATAGACGACGCGGGCACGATTCTCGGAAAGCATCAGGTTGTGGGCCGGGGTAGCCGTCTGCTTGTCAGCATAACCGCAGACCAGGTACTTGGTGTTCGGAGTGCTCTTGATGAGATCCGCAATCGCGTGGATGTTGATGAGCTCCTTCTTGGAAATGTCCCACTTGTCGATGACGAAGTTGATGTGGAACCACACCTCGGGAACTTCCTTGACAATGACGGGATCCGGCACGGGAACGGTTTCCTTGACAATCTTCTCTACGATCTCCTTGTCATACTGCATGACAGAGACGCGCTCGGCCAGACGCCACTTGCTGTACTCCTTGCCGATGTTCCAGGCAAAACCAGCGGTGACACCGAAGTTGCCGTCCAGCTTGTGATTCAGCTTCCAACCCTTATCGGTGCTCTCCTGCATGTAGGACTCGCCGTCGAAAGCGTCACCGACGAAGGCGCCGCGGATGTTGAGCATGAGGTGGAACCGCTCGGCGAGACGGAACTTGTTCGTCAGGCCCAGGTTGAAGGTAGCGCTGGGAACATTGCCTTTCTCCTGGAAGCCGTAGATGAGACCACCACCGGCGTAAGCATCAATCGTATAGAAGCGATCCGGCTTGTAACCGCCGAAAATGTTCATCAGGTTGGCATGGGCCAGGGCGTAGGCGTTCACGAACCAGCCGTTCTGGACAGCAAGTTTGTTGTGATCCCACGTGGCATTACCAGACGTATAGGAAACGACAGGGTCCTGCTGGAAGTTGCCCACCGGGCTGAACACAAGAGCGGTCGGGTCAGCCACCGAGTGCTCGGTATAGGTCTGATACAGGCCCTTGAACTTACCGGCGGTGATACCGAGACCTACACCGAAGCTCGGGGAGGCCCACTTGGTCAGATACAGGTCGATGGCCGGGAAGGTGATCATCTCCGTCCACTTGGAGACTTTCCAGTCGTTGTCACCATAATAGAGGTGCGGGCCCACGCCGGCGCTGAGTTCCCAGTTGTGCCAGAAACCGTTCGTGAAAACGGAATTCTTGGCAAGGGTGGTCGTCGTGACGATCTTGCCGGTAGGCGTAGCGGTTTCCTCGATGATGGTCTTGAAGTTTTCATCCTCGCTCGTGGTGACCTTCACCTCCTGGGCGAAAGCAGTTGCCGGCGCAATCAGAGCGGCCGAAGCAAGCAGAACAAATAATTTCTTCATATCGTTAATAATTTGTTACTATCTACAAAGCATATTCAGTTTGCAAATTTACCATTTTTATTCAGAAAAACAAAAGAGCTCCCGCATTTTTAGCCTTTCCTTGCAGGGCGGGAGTTGCGCAATTCCCGGATTTAGCGTAACTTTGGAAACATGAAAAATCTTTTCACCCTGATTGTGGCAATTGTGGCCGTCTTTTCCTTCAGCCCGGAAGCCGGGGCCCAGGATGGACAGACCCACCCGGTCCTCGTCGTGAACAGTTCCGGCAAGGTAACGCTCCAGTACCATCCCTTGAAGAAATACGTAGCCTCGGGGAAGCCCGCCCTGCTCTATTTCTGGGTGGCCCGCTACGACGAGTGCCGGGACGAAGCCGTGCGCATCCAGGCGCTCCACAAGAAATACAAGGACCGCGGCCTCATCGTACTGGGCGTCCCCATGGACGGGGAAATAGACGAGACCACGGCCTCCCTGACGGAGCTGGGCATCACCTTCCCCCAGCTGTTCGACATGGATGAAGTCCCCTCCGGCGACTACGGGGTGGACGGCATCCCCTACACCCTTCTGCTCGGCCCTGACGGAAAAGTCGTCGCCCGGGATCTCCGCGGCGACGACTTGGAAAAGGCCGTACAGGGGTGCCTCGGTGGTTGATGTCGGAATCTCATCCGCAACCGCCAGGAAGGCTGCCTTTACGGCGGGCCAGGATGATGATGAAGAATGACACCATGATGACCATTATTCCGCTTCGGGTACAATCGACCTGACAGCGGCAGCACGACTTCATCAGAAATCATTTGCGGGTATAAAAAATTATCCCCATATTTGCCGTAGATAATAATAAAGCTTGAGTATGCCAACCATATTGTTTTTATTCGGCCTGCGGTTCTTTTTCTATTCGGACGAGCATCTTCCCATGCATGTCCATGTCAAAAATGGCGATGGAAAGGCCAAGATTGAAATCGAAACCGCCGAGGTGGTGGAGAACAATGGCATCAAACCGGCCGACCTTAAGAAGGCGGTCGATGCCGTTAAGCAGTATTAGGCCGATATGATCCGAGAGTGGAAGGCTTACTTTGGAGATGAGGACTAATGATATGGAAGCAATCGTAAAACTTTGGTTTGATGCCGGTAGGATCTATATTCTTACCGACCAGGGCAATACCTACAGCCGACCGCTGGAGGCATTTCCGCTGCTGCTCGAGGCGACTCCCGAGCAGCGT
>Ga0247609_10000861_pt1 | contig 38990 bp, 31 predicted proteins | sample 172DNAGHGlowgp2_FD_193487 | JGI IMG/M metagenome (GOLD analysis project Ga0247609, IMG submission 193487) | Sheep rumen microbial communities from Palmerston North, Manawatu-Wanganui, New Zealand - 1728 DNA GHGlow gp2 | ecosystem: Host-associated > Mammals > Digestive system > Stomach > Rumen ... | reverse complement strand
ACCGAATGTTTTCCGTCATAAAACGTGAAACAGAGTACACCAAACAGTATAAACCAGCATGCTAAACGCTCTCCAGGGGTAGCCGCGCGGCTAGGGGCGGGACGCCCCTTTGAGCGCAATATATATCAACAATCTACACCGTTGAATCGAAGTTATGACTTCCAATACAACTTCTTTCCAAATCACTTGGAAAATCCATAAGAATAGATAGCGTTTTTCTTTTACTATTCCTTTTCTTTCAGGGATAGTCCCAAAGTAGCTGAAAAACCAAAAACTGCCAAGGATGATTCCTTGGCAGTTTTATAATTTACTGATTTCAATATGTTATAAAATCAATACTCCTCCTCGTTCCACATATGGTGCAATTGTTGTATACTGCTTATTATCAGTAAGTTATACTTGTGTTTAAAAACCAGGATAGCCACAGGGGAATCCTGAGGCAAGCTGAGATACCACCAAGTGACAATAACAAATCATAGTTACTTCCCTAAACCAATTATTATTTTTACCTTTGTAAAGTTATGTTTAGAAGACTCATCCTCATATTATTAGCCATTGTGTTTTCTTGTGCTTATTCTTGTGGTAGTAAGAAGCATCAGGAGACAAGTAATGATGCAGTATCAGTGGAGCAGATAACAGAGGAAAACTGCAACCTAATTGGAGAGAATCTTCAAGCCTTCCTGTCCCAAAATGCAAAACCATTGAAAAAATGGCCATTCAAGGAATGGGGGTATAGAGTTATCGGCAAAAGAGTGTCCAAGATTCCGATGCCCAAAGGGATAAGAATCCGTGGGGAGGAATTAAAGGAGTTCCTAAGTCTTGACCCAGTCAACCATTACGATTCCACTATTTCGAATAAAACCAGGAGTGAATGGGTGGAGATGCTTTTGAACTCAAAAGCGGAATACAAGTATTGTGGCACTCTAAATGTTTCTGATTCCCTGGATTGTTATGTTTACACAGTGGAAGATGAAACGCAAGTGGGTTACTGTGACGCTTACGCCTTACTAGTTAAAAATGGTTTGGCAGTGGGTACTGTCCAATTGGCCTGCGAAGGTTATGGTCTGTTTGATTCAATAGAATCCAATCTGGTTGCCAGAAACACTTTCTTAATGTCTTCCTATGCAGTAGATATGGTTGATGAGGATGGTTCTATTCCGGGGGTATACTATTCCATCCGCATCAGTGATGATGGAACAATCACCAGGTCCGATGCTTTGGAATCCGATTTCAACAAACCCACCTGGAACAAATAATAAAAGCCGTGGATGATTCCACGGCTTTTACATAACTATCTGATTATCAAATCAATATTCCTCCTCGTTCCACATGAAGTCTTCTTTGGTGGGATAATCCGGCCAGATGTCTTCGATGGATTCGTATATTTCGCCGTCTTCGTCCAGTTCTTCAAGGTTTTCAATCACTTCCTCGGGGGCACCGGAGCGGTTGGCGTAGTCTATGAGTTCTTCGCGGGTTGCAGGCCACGGAGCGTCGTCCAGGCTGCTGGCAAGTTCGAGTGTCCAATACATAATTCTGTTCCTCCTATTATTTGGGCTGCAAAGGTAGATAAAAAATTTATATAATCAATTTATTTTTATATTTTTGCAAACTTTTTTCAAAACAGCAAAATAAGTACCATGGCATACAGGAAAATTGAAGAATACGACGAACAGGCGACAAAGGAGCTTGCAGGCCACGTGAGGGCCATTCTGGAGCTGCTTGGAGAGGACCCCGATCGCGAAGGACTGCAAAAAACCCCGGAGCGCGTGGCAAAGGCGTGGCAGTTCCTCACCAAGGGATATCAGGAGGATGGAGAGATGATAGTGAAGAGCGCCGTATTCAACGAGCCCTACAGCCAGATGGTGATTGTGAAGGACATCGAGCTCTTCTCACTCTGCGAGCACCATATGCTCCCCTTCATAGGCAAGGCACACGTAGCATACATTCCCAACGGTGAAATCACGGGTCTGAGCAAAATCGCCCGCGTGGTTGAGACATATGCCCGCCGCCTGCAGGTGCAGGAGCGCCTCACGGAACAGATCCGCGACTGCATCCAGAACTCACTCCATCCCCTTGGCGTTGCCGTGGTTATAGAAGCAATGCACACCTGCATGTCCATGCGGGGCGTGCAAAAGTCAAATGCCATCACAACTACCAGCGCATTTTCCGGCATCTTCATGAGAAGCCAGAAAACGCGCAACGAGTTCCTGAATCTAATAGGAAAATAGCGTGAAATGTAATCTTTTGATTACTAATAAAAAACGAAAAACGAGTCAGGAATTATTCCCGACTCGTTTTGCATAACATTATGACATTTAAATAGTTACATTTCACGCATGCACATAGGCATCAGTCACGACCTTTTCACTCCTCGCGATGAAATCCGCCAGGGCCTTGCCCTTGAGCATGCCATTGGCGAGCAGTGCAAGATCCACAATCTGGTGGAGGATCTCATTTCCGGAAGCAAAGGCCTCAACATCGGCCTTGTGGGCTTTGCGCACAGCTTCACGGGCCTCGCGGGCTTTGGTCTTCTCCTCTTCAGAGGCATCCTTGGGGGCTTCCGGAGGAAGTTCTCCCTGAGGAGCCACCTCTGCCAGCTTCCCTTCCAGGATTTTCGCCACCAGCGGGTTCTCCATGTTCACCGTGATGTTATAGCTCTCCGGCATGGAACCATAGAAATTCATTCCTCCACCAAGGGCGCTCATCTCGCGGTAACGGCGCATGAACTCGTTCTGGGTGATGAGGATAGGAGCCGATGAAACTCCCAGGTTCTCCCCTGTCACATAGTAGTCCTTGCCCTCCGGCAGAACCGCCTTGAAGAGGTTCTCAAGGTCGTAGCGCTCGTCTTCCTTCATTTCCAGCTTCGCACGTTCCTCTTTCACGATAAGTTTGTCGATGGCGTCGGAATCCACGCGGGCAAACCTTGTCTTCTCCAGCTTCTGCTCCAGGAGATTCACATAGTGCGAATCCAGCTCGCAGTCCATAAGGAGCACATCGTAGCCCTTGTCTTTCGCGGCCTGGATGAAGGCGTACTGGTCGTCAGGCTGGGTGGCATAGAGGTACACCAGGGTGCCGTCCTTGTCGGTCTGCAGGTCCGAAACCGCGGTCTTGTACTCGTCGAATGAGAAGTACTTGCCTTCGGTATTCTTGAGCAGCGCAAACTTCAGAGCCCTCTCGCAGAACTTCTCGTCGGAGAGCATGCCATACTCGATGAACAGCTTCAGGTTGTCCCACTTCTGTTCCAGCTGGGCCCTCTCGTCCTTGAAGATGCCTTCCAGACGGTCGGCCACCTTCTTGGTGATGTATGTCGATATCTTCTTCACCGAAGCGTCGCTCTGCAGATAGCTTCTGCTCACGTTCAGCGGGATATCCGGAGAGTCGATGACGCCATGGAGAAGGGTCATGAAATCCGGGACGATATTATCCACATGGTCGGTAACGAACATCTGGTTGCAGTACAGCGATATCTTGTTGCGCTCCACGGCCACGCGGTCCTTCAGCTTGGGGAAATACAGGATGCCCGTGAGGTTGAAAGGATAGTCCACGTTAAGGTGTATCCAGAACAGGGGTTCCTCGTTCATTGGATACAGGGCCCTGTAGAAATTGAGGTAGTCCTCGTCTTTCAAATCTGCGGGAGCCTTGGCCCAGAGCGGCTCGAGGGAGTTGATGACCTTGTCCTTGTCGGTATCGACATACTTTCCGTCCTTCCACTCCTGCTCCTTGCCGAAGATGATGGGAACCGGCATGAACTTGCAGTATTTCTTCAGGAGGGCGCCGATACGGGCCTTCTCCGCGAATTCGGAGGAATCATCGTCAAGGTACAGGGTTACCACCGTGCCGCGATCCTTCTTGTCGATCTCCTTCATCTCATACTCCGGAGAGCCATCGCAGCTCCACATCACACCCTTTGCGCCTTCCTGCCAGCTCAGAGTCTCGATGGTCACCTTCTTTGACACCATGAAAGCGCTGTAGAATCCCAGGCCGAAATGGCCGATGATGGAGCCTATCTGGTCCTTGTACTTCTCCAGGAACTCCCCTGCGCTGGAAAACGCGATCTGGTTGATGTACTTATCCACCTCATCGGCAGTCATGCCGATGCCGGAATCCGTGATTTTCAGCGTCTTTGCCTTTTCATCAAGGTCGATGCGGACCTGAAGTTCCCCAAGGTCCTGCTTGAGTTCGCCGCTTGCAGCAAGGGCTTTCACCTTCTTGGTGGCATCCACGGCGTTTGCAACAAGTTCACGGAGGAAAATCTCATGATCGCTGTACAGGAACTGCTTGATTACGGGGAAAATGTTTTCGGTTGTTACACCTATCTGTCCTTTTGATAGCTTTGCCATAGTATCATGTTGTTTTTAGAATCAAAAAAGCCGGTCCTTTGCGGGACCGGCTCGTTGTAGTCAAAATACAAGCCAATGCTTGACGCTCTGCCAATTTGTCAGTGACTATTTGTACAGGAAGCGGCGGATGGACATCTTCGGGGTTTTCTCGAAAGGCTTGTCCATAATCTCCACCTTGGAAATCTGGCTGTAGGCAGGGAACTGACGGTTTGCACCCAGGCGGATGTTCTCCGGAATCTCGGCCTTTGCCTCGCCGTCCAGAAGGGACTTGGCAATGGCCTGCTCATCCAGGAAAACAAGGGCCACAAGCTTGCCGCCACGGTCCACCACCACGCTCTCCATCACATAGGGCTGGTTGTTCACAACCGCCTCCAGCTCCTCGGGATAGATGTTCTGTCCGGAAGGACCGAGAATCATGTTCTTGGAACGACCGCGGATGAAGATATTGCCTTCTGCGTCCATGATGCCAAGGTCGCCGGTGCGGAGCCATCCGTCTTCGGTGAACGCGTTGGCCGTTGCCTCTTCGTTCTTGTAATAGCCGATGGTGATGTTTTCACCGCGGGCCTGGATTTCACCCACCACGTGCTGGGGATCGTCGGAGTCGATGCGGACTTCAGCAACATCCACAGCCTTGCCGCAGCTACCGGCCACATACTTGGTCCAGTGCTCATAGGCAAGGAGCGGGCAGGCTTCGGTCATGCCGTAACCAACAAGGTAAGGGAATTTGATTCTCTTGAACAGGCGCTCCACCTCCGGATTGAGGGCTGCGCCGCCCATGATGAATTCCTGGACGTTTCCGCCAAAGGCCTGTACCAGACCGTCCTTCACTTTCTTGTAAATGATATTGTTGATTCCGGGGATCTTCAGGAGGAACTTGATCATGGGTTTTTCCAGGGTGGGCTTCACCTTGCTCTTGTAGATCTTCTCCATCACCAGGGGAACGGTGATCAGAAGGTAAGGCTTCACATCGGCAAATGCCTTCAGGAGGGCAGCCGGAGTGGGAGCCTTTGCCATCCAGTAGATGGATGTGCCGTTGCACAGAGGATAGAGGAACTCGATCACCAGGCCGTACATATGGGCCATGGGAAGCATGGACACCATCTTGTCGCCTGCGGGGACGTTGCGCTGGCTATAGTCCACATTAGCGCTGAAATTGCGGTATGTGAGCATAACGCCCTTCGGATCGCCGGTGGAACCGGAAGTATAGTTGATTGTGGAAGGGTCGTCCCAGTTGTCGGTGGGATATTTCACCTTCTCCGGGCCGAAGCCGTCAGGGAATTTTTCATTGAAGAGATCATCGAGGTCTTCCACGGCCTTCTGGATCTTGGGATCGCGGCAGAGGAGGATTTTCCAGTTGTCAACGTCGAACACGACCTTGAGCCCGGGCATCTTCTCCGCATCCATCTTTGCCCATTTGTCGGCATTGGTGAAGAGAGCAATGCTTTCTGAGTGGTTCACAAGCCCCATCACGCTTTCGGGAGTGAAATCGGCAAGGATGGGGACGATAACAGTCTCATATGTGTTCACTGCCAGATAGGCGAAGCCCCAGCGGGCACCGTTGCGGGCACAGAGGGCGATCTTGTCTCCTTTCTTGAAGCCAGCTTTCTCGAAGATGATGTGAAAGCGCTCGATTTCAGTTGCCATCTGGGCATATGTAAATGAATCACCGCCGATGGTATTAAGTGCAGGTTTGTTCCAGAATTTGCGGGTGGCGTCCTGGAGTCTCTGCAAATAATGAGGATAGTTCTTTTCCATTATCGTTTAGGTTTACACGTAATTCATAAGGTCTGCAAATGTAGCAATAATTCCCAAATAAAGTGTATCTTTGCCATGTTAAAACGAAATGAAATGCGAAGGAAGCCCATCATTGCCCTTATCTACGACTTCGACGGAACCCTATCTCCAGGCAACATGCAGGAGTTCGGTTTCATTCAGGCGATTGGCCAGACTCCGGAGGAATTCTGGAAAAAAAGCGACGGCATAGCAATCGGCCAGGACGCTTCCAATATCCTGGCTTACATGAAGCTTATGTTCGACGAAGCCCGGAACAAGGGTATTCGCCTCACAAGGGAGGATTTCCTTCGGTTCGGTGCCGATATAAAGCTGTTCGACGGCGTGCGGGACTGGTTCCGCAACGTGAACGAGTACGGTGCCTCCAAGGGCGTGAAAGTGGAGCACTACATCAATTCTTCCGGTCTTAAGGAAATAATCGAAGGCTCCCCCATCGCCCGTGAATTCAAGCACATCTTCGCCGGAAGCTACATCTACGACGAAAACGGTGAGGCTCAGTGGCCCGGCATTGCCGTGGACTACACCGCCAAGACCCAGTTCCTGTTCAAGATCCAGAAAGGCATCTTCTCCTCCAGGGACGCCAAGCAGGTGAACGAGAGCATGGCCGATGATGCCAAGCGCATCCCCTTCACCAACATGATTTACTTCGGCGACGGAGAAACCGACGTGCCGTCCATGAAGGTGGTGGGCATGTTCGGAGGCCACTCCATTGCCGTTTTCAATCCAGCTATCCCCCACAAGAGGGACACCGCTCGCAAGCTTCTGCGCCAGGGCCGCGTGAACTTCATCACCCCGGCCGTTTATACCAAAGACAGCCGTACTTTCCGCCTTGTCTGTGCAATCATCGACAAAATAAAGATAGATAACGAACTCAGGCTGTTCAGCCGATACGTATAATTAAAAATAATTTATTATTTTTGCGCTTTGAAATTCTGCGGAGTTTCAGTATTATGTTTCACCAATACTCTTTTTATGGTAAGAGATGAAAAAAATCCTGGTTGTTTGCGCAGCGATTACGCTGTCCTGCTTCCTTGTGCGCGCACAAGAGGCTGAAGACACCGGCCGTGGTGCCGGACTGTCCATTATCCCGAGGTTAGATGCAGGTATCCTGCACTCAGACGAGACATCGTTCAGCTTCGGCAACACATCACTCTACACCCTTTTCGAAGGAAACATTACTGAAAACTGGTCATTTTCGGTGGCCAACCACTGGGGGGCCTCAGACTGGGGCGGAACCTCTTTCGAGGATGGTATTCTCACGCCCACCGCAGACCTCTACAACCTTTATCTTCCCTTCTCCGGAGAATCAGGCAACAACTTCCTGGACTGGGCATACATCACCTACGCTCCGGGCAGCTGGGCATTCTCGCTGGGTAAGATGCCGCTTATCGTGGGCGGATTCGAATTCGACGAATACGACTTCGACGTCAATCCCATGACCACCACCCTGTTCTGGAACACCTTCACGGTTTACCAATACGGTGCTTCTGCTGCGTGGACAACTCCAAACGAAGCTCATACTTTCACCGCACAGGTGGCCGCCAACCAGTTCAACAACAGCGTTGGCTTCGGCGTGAAATGGAATGGCCAGATAGGCCCATGGAGCACCAATTACAGCGTGTTCATGTCCAAGTATGCACGTCCCTGGGCAAGTTCCGACGCATTCCTTCCCATCATTTCCATAGGCAACCGCCTGGACTTCGAGCCCTTCTCCCTTACCGTGGATTTCATGAACCGCTGCGGAGACCCTTATTATACAACAACAGATCTGTACGGTTACACGCTCCTCGCAACTGCGGCCTATGCTCCCTCGGAGTCGTTCGACCTGAGTGCCCGCTTCGCTTGGAATGACGCTTATTTCGAGCTCACAGACTCATACGAGAATTATTACACATATTCCCTGCAGGGCAACTGGTATCCCATCGACAATCTCCGCATCCAGGGATGCGCCGGAATGATGGATGAAGATTTCTTTGCAACTGTCGGTGCCACCTACACCTTCGAATTTAAACTCTGGTAGGGATGGCAGAAAGGATAATCGAATTCAAGCACGTCTCCAAATCTTTCGGCAACAAAACCGTCCTGAACGACATTAATCTCTATGTCAAGAAAGGCGAGTTCATCACCCTCCTGGGCCCTTCCGGATGCGGAAAGACCACCCTTCTGAGGATGATTGCCGGTTTTCTGGAGCCCGATGAGGGAGAGATTCTCCTGGACGGGAAGCCTCTGGTGGGCATTCCTCCGCACGAGAGGCCGCTGAACACAGTGTTCCAGCGCTATGCCCTGTTCCCGCATCTGGACGTTTACGACAACATCGCCTTCGGCCTCAAACTCAAGAAAGTCCCGCAGGACGAGATTGACAAAAGGGTTCGCCGCGTGCTCAAGCTTGTTGCCATGAGCGACTATGAAGACCGCGACGTGGAAACCCTTTCCGGCGGCCAGCAGCAGCGTATCGCTATTGCCCGCGCAATCGTGAACCAGCCCAAGGTGCTGCTCCTGGACGAGCCCCTTGCCGCTCTGGACCTCAAGATGCGCAAGGACATGCAGATAGAGCTGAAGGAAATGCACAAGAAACTTGGCATCACCTTCATCTACGTCACACACGACCAGGAAGAGGCGCTCACACTGTCGGATACCGTGGTGGTTCTGAACGAAGGTCGTATCCAGCAGATCGGGACTCCCATCGATATATACAACGAGCCCGTGAACTGCTTCGTGGCGGATTTCATCGGCGAATCCAATATCCTCAAGGGCCGCATGACCGGTGAGAGGCGCGTCGCATTCATCAGGCACGAGTTCGACTGCGTGGACGACTTCCCTGTGGGTGAACGCGTGGATGTGGTGGTCCGTCCGGAAGACATATACTTCACCACAGACCCGGCCAAGTGCCAGTTCAAGGCAAAGGTGAACACCTGCACATTCAAGGGCGTCCACTATGAAATGTGGGTGGATACCGACACCGGCTACGAGCTCATGATCCAGGACTACGACCCGTATCCCGTGGGGAGCGAGGTAATGCTCTACATCGACCCGGACGATATCCAGGTAATGAAGAAGGAGCGCACCTGCAACACCCTCTCCGGAACCGTGAAGGACCAGGAGACCATCACCATGCTGGGCGCCGACTTCCCCGTTCGGAACGATATGGAATCCGGCACTGAAGTGAAGGTGGAGATTCCCTTCAAGGCTATCGACCTCATGGACAATCTGGACGATGGAATTATCGAGGGCGAAGTCCACTTCATCCTGTACATGGGCAACCACTACCATCTCACCATCAAGACCAAAGACGGCGATTTCCTGTGGGTCGATACCAACGACATCTGGGATAAAGGCGACCTTGTGGGCATCCGCCTGAAGGAAGGCTCTGACATAACTGTTACCAAGAAAGATGAGTAAGAGAAGTAGCTGGAGCATACCGTACGTCATCTTCATGGTGCTGTTTGTGGTATTGCCGCTTTTCATGGTAATGATGTACGCATTCCGGGACGGAAGCGGACGCTTTACCTTTGCCAACATCGGCAAGTTCTTCACAGACAAGGATGCCCTTTCCACATTTGCGGTTTCCGTGGAGGTGGCACTGGAGAACACAGCCCTGTGCATACTGCTGGGGTACCCTGCCGCATGGATTCTTTCCAACAAGAAATACAACCGCAGCGCCGTTACCATAGTACTGTTCATAATGCCGATGTGGATTAATGCCCTCATGCGCACACTCGCCACGGCACAGCTTTTCACTATGCTGGGCGTGAATCTGGGTAAGGGAACACTCCTCTTCGGTATGGTGTACGACTATCTTCCGTTTATGATCTATCCCATCTACAATGTTCTTTCAAAGATGGATAAGTCCTATGCGGAAGCGGCCGTGGATCTGGGTGCAACCCCCTGGACCGCTTTCTGGAAGGTAACGGTTCCGCTGTCAATGCCGGGAGTGATGAGCGGAGTGCTCATGGTGTTCATGCCCACGGTATCCACCTTTGCCATTTCCGAGTTCCTCACCAACAACAAGATTAAGCTCTTCGGTACCATAATCCAGGAGAACATCAACTCGTCGGCTTGGAACTACGGCGCGGCACTGGCGTTCATAATGCTCATTATCATTGGAATAACATCCCTGTTCCAGAAGGACAAGGATCAGGCGGAGGGGGCGCTCATATAAGAGATGAAAAGGATAATTGCAAAAATATATATCTGGATTCTCCTGATAGTCCTTTACGCCCCGCTCGTATTCATAGCCGTGTGCTCATTCACGGAGAGTAAAGTGCTTGGCAGCTGGGACGGTTTTTCGCTGCGCCTGTATCAGAACCTCCTCACCGGCAATATGCAGGGCAGTTCGTCACTGCTTCAGGCCGTGGAGAACACCCTTCTGATAGCTCTTGCCTCGGCGCTTCTTTCCACCCTGCTGGGAACCATCGCCGCTATCGGCATACACAATCTGAAGGGGCGGAGCCGCAAGATTGTCTCGTTCATGAACAACATCCCCATGATCAATCCGGATATCATAACGGGTGTATCGCTGTTCCTGCTCTTCGTGTTCCTGCACTTCAGCCAGGGCTACCTTACCGTTATACTGGCTCATGTAACCTTCGGTACTCCTTATGTGGTGCTGAGCGTGATGCCACGCCTGCAGCAGATGAATCCAAACATCTACGAAGCCGCCCTTGATTTGGGTGCAACCCCTTCCCAGGCCCTTCGCAAGGTTCTGATTCCGGAGCTCCGCCCCGGAATGATCTCCGGCTTCATACTCGCATTCACCATGTCCCTGGACGACTTTGCCGTGACTTTCTTCACCCGCGGCACCATCGGCCTGGACACTCTTTCTACCTATATATATACAGATGCGCGTAAAGGCGGTTTAACGCCCGAACTGAGGCCTCTGATGACCCTTATCTTCCTCATCATCCTGGTGCTGCTTGTAATCATCAACGTGAGGAAGGAGAAACAGATGAAACAACTAGAGAAAAAAGCAATATGAAAAAAGTTTTAAGCCTTGCTGCAGCCGTGCTTCTCATGGCCGGCTGCGCCCAGGACCGTTCACAGATCCTTAAGGTTTACAATTGGTCGGACTACATCGACGAGGAAGTGATTCCCGAATTCGAGCAGTGGTACGAAGAGCAGACCGGAGAGAAAGTGACGGTCATCTACCAGACCTTCGACATCAACGAGACCATGCTCTCCAAGATCGAGAAAGGCCACGAAGATTACGACGTTGTCTGCCCTTCGGACTATATCATCGAAAGGATGCTCCGCGACGACCTTCTCCTTCCTCTGGACCGCGATTTCGGCAGCACTCCCAACTACATAGACGAGAACCTGTCGCCTTACATCCGCTCCTGCTTCGACAAGATTGAAGGCTCCGGAAAGAACGCCAACGACTACGCTGTGGGTTACATGTGGGGAACAACGGGCATCCTGTACAACGCCAAATACGTCACCGACGAAGAGGCCTCCACCTGGGACATCATCCGCAATCCCAAATTCAAGGGCCGCATTTTCATCAAGGATTCGGCACGTGACGTTTATTCGCAGATTATCCTTAAGATTCACGAGGCCGACATTGCCTCCGGCAAAGTGAATCCTGACGATCTTATGAACTACACCTCCGATGAAGACCTGGCCGCTGTTGAAGCCTACCTTGCAGAAGCCAAGGATCTTGTTGCCGGCTGGGAGGCCGATTTCGGCAAGGACCAGATGGTGCAGGAAACAGGATGGCTCAACCTTAACTGGAGCGGTGACTCCGTGTGGGCGATCGAAGAGGCAGAAGAGCTTGGTGTGGACCTGCGCTATGCACTCCCCCGCGAAGGCTTCACCGTATGGTTCGACGGCTGGGTAATCCCCAAATACGCCCAGAACGTGAAAGCTGCCAAATACTGGATCAACTTCCTCAGCCGTCCGGATATCGTAGTGCGTAACGTAGATGCCTGCGGATACGTTTCCGTAAGCGGAACTCCCGAGGTGCTTGAGGCTTTTGTCGATGATGAATGCGATCCCCTGGATCTCACCTACTTCTTCGGCCCCGGCTACGACAGCGTGCGTGTGAGCCCCGTCCTCTATCCCGACAAGGCCGACATCGACCGCGCAACCCAGGAGCACGACTGGGGCGAGAACACTGTGAAGCTCATCGAGATGTGGAGCCGCGTCAAAGGCGACAACGCAAGCACCCTTACCTATGTTATTATTGCTGCTGCAGTTATTGCAGGCATTGCAATGGTTGTGGTAAGCCGCAACGCAAAGAACTCCCGCAAACGCTCCAGCAAGCGCCGCTAAACGAGCGTGAAATGTAAGCCACTGGCCTACAACGAAATAACGAAAATGAGTCCGCAAAAAATGCGGACTCATTTTTTGCATCTTACTATCCCCCAGCACTTTACATTTCACGGTCTTGCGCCTTAATAGCGGCATGACGGAGATTGTTCGAAGACGTTAGACGCGCCGAAGGCGTGGCTAAAAGGATGAGTTCGACGTCAAGCGAACGGGCCAGGGCCCAATTTCCACCACAGGCCGAGGTGATACAAGCCCCTGCCGCTAAGGCGCAAAGAACATGATAAAAAATCAGCGGCCCCTGAGGGGTCGCTGATTTTATTTACTCCGTTAAATTTTCTTACTTCACGCGGACAGTAGCGCAACGGTTCTTTGCAGGGGTGTCGAAGATATTGTTCTTGTCGCCGTCTGCAACAATCTCGATGTTCTCGTCCTTCAGGCCGTACTTCTTGATGAGAATGTTCTTCACATACTCTGCACGCTGCTCGGAGAGCTTCTGGTTTACTCGTGCGGAACCGGTCTGTTTGTCGGCGGAGCCGGTAACTACAACCTGGCTGTCCTCATCCAGAACGCTGGAAGCGAAGAACTCGAGGTGAGCCTGCTCGCGGCTGGAAAGGGTGGCTTTGCCACAGTCGAAGTACAGAGTGACAGGAGCGCCCTGGTTTGCATCGCAAGCCACGAATTCGCCATTCTGATACACATAGGTCTGACCCTCAACAAAGTTGCGATATTTTGCATTCTCGCTTTCGAGAGCAGCAACCTTGTCGCTGAGTTCCTTGTTTTCCTGCTCCAAATCTGCAACTCTCTTCTGAAGATCGTTGTATTCTTCCAGAGTGAAGGGCACAGGGATAACCACGGGGGTGATTGAGCTGTGACGGTCGAAGCCGGTCTTTCCGAACTTGTACTGTGCACCGAAGGTGAGGGATACAGGGAAGTTGAACCTGCCGATTCTGTTGGTGATTGCATACTGCTCGGTCTCAGCGTTCTTAGCTACGAGGCTGCGGAGATCGATAACGAAGTTCCACCTGTTGTTGATGTACTTCTGTGCGAGGATACCAGCACCGAGAACCCATTCGGGATTCTTGTTGTAGAGCTCCAGACCTGCACGGGCGTAAGGGATCCAGCTCCAGGAGCGGGTTTCCTTATAACCGTCGAAGGTGGAGGAGGCATTCCACAGGAAGTCTGCTGCGAAAACGTTCTGCCAAGCGATGTCGGCATTGTTTCCGGTGAACATGTGGGTGTTCAGACCGTACCAGCCCAGACGGGCACCGATAGCGGGAGTGAACCACTTACCTGCGTACACATCAAGAGCAATACCGGGATAGGTTGCGAAAGGAACTGTACCCTGGTTGTTGAAGTTGAATGTGGAGTTGAGACCCAGAGCTGCACCGATGAAGGTGTTGTCCCAGGTACCGTTGGTCTCATAAGGGCCACGGACAACGTTACCGTCTGCATCACGGTTGGCGTTCTCCTGTGCTGTGGCGCTTACAGAGAAAAGGAGTCCAGCTGCAGCAAGAGCTCCGAAGAAAAATTTGATACCTTTCATAATGCAATTATGTTTTTTATTTGCTTTTCAGGTTAGTACAGGCGGCATTCCGCCTCATAATCATTTGCAAATTTACTCATTTTTTTTGATTTCCAAAACTTTCTTTGAAAATTCTCCACTATCTTTGCAAAAGAAAATTCCCGTTTCAAATGAAATTTGAACTCAACTCCGCATACCAGCCTTCAGGTGACCAGCCGGAAGCCATTGATTCATTGTGCAAAGCGCTTTCACAAGGGGTGGAAAACGTAACGCTTCTGGGCGTCACCGGCTCCGGAAAGACCTTCACCATGGCAAACGTCATAGAGCGCCTGCAAAGGCCGGCTCTTATCCTTAGCCACAACAAGACGCTGGCCGCCCAGCTGTACGGAGAGTTCAAGGCATTCTTCCCCCACAATGCAGTGGAGTATTTCGTATCTTACTACGACTACTATCAGCCGGAGGCCTACATTCCGGTAACCGACACGTACATAGAGAAAGACCTGAGCATAAACGACAAGATTGACGAGCTGCGCGTGAGCGCGGCATCGGCACTGATGTCGGGGCGGAGGGATGTGATTGTAGTTTCCTCCGTGAGCTGCCTTTACGGAATCGGCAATCCGGACGACTTCCACGACCAGACGGTAACGGTAAGGCGCGGTGAAAAGATGTCAATGACAAGGCTCCTATACCGCATCGTGGACGCCCTTTACTACCGCACCGAGACCGATTTCAAGCGCGGTTCCTTCAGGGTGCGGGGCGACACAGTGGACATCTTCCTTGGCGGAGCCGACTATGCGGCGCGCATAGAATTCTTTGGCGATGAGGTAGAGAGCGTATCCCTCATCGACCCTCTGACCGGAGCCACGCTGGAAGAGCTGGAAAAGATTGACCTCTACCCTGCCAAGAACTTCGTCACGTCCAAGGAAAAGGGCATGAAGGCGGTGAGCCAGATTCAGGACGACCTTGTGGAGCAGATAGCCTGGTTCGAAGGGCAGGAGCGATATCTCGAAGCCAAGCGCCTGAAGCAGAGGGTGGAATACGACATGGAGATGATCAAGGAGATGGGCTACTGTCCTGGCGTGGAGAACTACTCCCGCTATTTCGACGGCCGGAAGCCGGGCCAGAGGCCTTTCACCCTGATGGACTATTTCCCGGACGATTTCATCGTATTCATCGACGAAAGCCACGTTACCCTGCCGCAGATCCACGCCATGTACGGAGGCGACCACTCCCGCAAGGCCACCCTCATAGAATACGGCTTCCGTCTTCCCGCCGCGGCCGACAACCGTCCCCTCACCTTCGACGAATTCGAGAGCATCTGCGGACAGACAGTGTATGTGAGCGCGACGCCGTCGGACTACGAGCTGGAAAAGAGCGAAGGCCTGGTTGTGGAGCAGATCGTGAGACCCACCGGCCTTCTGGACCCGCCCATCGAGGTGCGTCCCACAGCCAATCAGGTCGATGATCTGATGGAGGAAATCCGCAAGAGGGCCGAAAAGGACGAGCGCGTGCTGGTCACAACCCTCACGAAACGTATGGCGGAGGAACTGGACGGCTATTTCTCACGCAACGGCGTCCGCTGCCGCTACATCCACTCCGATGTGGACACGGCCGAGCGCGTGGAAATCATCGAGGACTTCAAGAACGGCCTTTTCGACGTTCTTATAGGCGTGAACCTGCTCCGGGAGGGTCTGGACATACCCACGGTGTCGCTGGTGGCCATACTGGATGCCGACAAAGAAGGCTTCCTGAGAAGCGGACGCGCACTCACCCAGACAGCCGGGCGCGCCGCCAGAAACGTGAACGGCCTTGTGATAATGTACGGCGACACCATAACACAGAGCATGGACGAGACCATACGCGAGACCGAACGCAGGCGCCGCAAACAGCAGGAATACAACACCTTGCACGGAATAACCCCCACCCAGGTGCAGGTGCGCAGCAACGTGCTCATAAACGAACTGTCCCGAACCAAGGAAGACACCGGCCATCTGAGCGGATTCACGATGGGCGGAAGCGTGAGCGCACCGGATTCAGTGTCGGAGCCGGAATTCATCCCGGATCCCTCAAGCCTTGGCAAGGGCCGCATTTCCGTGGGCCTTGGCCACGACTCAAAGCGCGATACTTCCTCGGCCTTTGTCGATGGGTACATCACCGCCGACCTTGCTGCGGTGCTGCAGGACCCGGTTATCAGGTCCATGTCGCGCGATCAGGTGGAAAAAGCGGCGGAAGAATCCCGCCGCAAGATGCAGAAGGCTGCGGCCGAACTGGACTTCACCGCCGCGGCACGCTACCGCGACGAAATGTGGGCCCTGCAGCAGTATCTTAAAGTCTGGAAACCTTGATGACGGATTTGACAAGGCGTATCTGAGAGACCACCTTGTCCAGTTCCGCGGTGGACGGGACCAGTACCTTCATGGAAATCTCCTGGGTGCCGTGACGCGGATTCTCACTTACGCTGAAACTGCGCACGGAGGCCTTGAAAACGCTTGTCACCTCCATAATCTTGTTCACGACGGAGCCTTCCTGCTCTGCAATTATCTTCAGCGAAGCCTGGAAACCACCGCCTGAAGGAGTCTCCGACCAGCGTACCTTCTGGATACGGTAAGGGAACATGGTGAGGAGCCTGGACGCATTGGGACAGGTAATACGGTGGATCTTGATCCCTTCCCCGCGGGTCACGAAGCCGAAGACATCGTCGCCGAACACTGGATGGCAGCAGCGCGCCATCTTATAGTCCAGCCCCTTCACGTCGCGGGCGTTGAGCACCAGGATGTCCTCCTTGGAATCCTGCAGAACGGAACGGTTCCTGGCTTCCTCTGCAGCCTGGGCGGCCTCAATGGCCTCCTGCCTGCGTTTTTCTTCTCCCAGGATGAAATCCTTCACCACGTTCACGTCCAGGCTTCCGTTTCCGACCGCGGCATAAAAAGCGTTCAGGGTGCTTATCCCAAGCTTCTTGCGGAGTTCGGTGAGCATTTCGTCGGAAAGCTCCAGCTTCCAGTTCTTTAGCCTTCGGCCAAGGAGTTCCTTGCCGTCGGCAACAGACGACTGCTCCTGCATGGAGATGGCCTGCTTGATTTTGGAACGGGCCTTGGACGAAACCACCCATCCCAGCCAGTCCATATTGGGTTTCTGGTTCTTGGAAGTAAGGATTTCTATGACATCGCCGGTGTTGAGTTTCTCCCTGATGGATACGGCCTTTCCGTTCACAAGCGCACCGGTGCAGCGTGAGCCAAGGCCGGTATGGATTCCAAAAGCGAAATCCAGGACCGTGGCCCCTACAGGAAGGGTTCTGAGTTCGCCGCTGGGAGTGAATACGAATATTTCCTTGGAAGGAGGTTGCGGCAGCTCTTCCGGAGAATCGGTATCAGGGTGTTCGAGGGCATAGCGCACGGCCGTGAGCCACTTGTCCATTGTCTCTTCCCTCTTGATTCCTTTGTAGGACCAGTGGGATGCGAAGCCGTTTTCGGCAACATCGTCCATTCTCTTCGTGCGGATCTGCACCTCTATGTAAGCGCCTTCCCGGTTCTTTACCGTTATGTGGAGCGACTCGTAGCCGTTGGTCTTGGGATTTGTGATCCAGTCCCTCAAGCGTTTTGTATCCTGCTCGTACTCCTCGGTAACGAAACCGAAAACCTTCCAGCAGAGTTCCTTTTCCAGCTTGCTGTCTTCCGGGCAGTCTATGATGAAACGGATGGCAAAGACATCGAACACCCCCTCGAAAGGCACTTTCTGTTTTACCATCTTGCACCAGATGGAATACGCCGCCTTGGTGCGGATTTTAAGCTTGTACTTGATTCCGGCTGCATCCAGTTTGGATTTAAGAGGCTCGATAAACTCTGCCATGAGCTTTTCCCTGTCCCTTTCCGTAGCCTTTAGTTTATTGGTAATGAGCCTGTACTGCTCCGGTTCCGCATAACTGAGGTAGATGTCCTCCATCTCCCTTTTCATGTTATAGAGCCCAAGCTGATGCGCAAGCGGGATGTACAGCAGGAGGCTTTCCATCACCTTGTTCTCCCGCTGGCTCTTGGGGAAGATGGAAAGGCTGCGCATGACCTCCAGGCGGTCGGCCAGTTTGAGCACCGTCACGCGCGGATCCTTCGAATACTGGATGATGAGTTTCTTGTAATTCTCCGCTTCCAGACGGGTATCCTTCGGCTTGATGGTGGAGATCTTGTTAAGGCCGTCAACCATCGTGTAGATGCTCTCGTCAAGCTTCAGGGAGCGGATATCGCAGTCCGAGAATCGCACCGCCTCGTGCAGATAGACCGCTGCCACGCACTCTGGAGGAAGGCCGATTTCGGATGCGACTATCCTTGCCACCGAGTCAGGATGGCCGATGAAGGGGCTTCCGTCGCTGCGCGTCATATCCTTGAGCGCATCGGCGGCAAGGCTCCGGCAACGCTCAATAAGCTGCTGCCCTTGCTCGTTATACTCTGGAAACTCCATTGTTAAAAGATTAATTTCCTTCTGTTCAGGGCATCCTGGAAAGCACGGGCATTGCGAAGGTGCTCTTCATAGGATGCGGCAAAGCGGTGTGAACCGTTGAACGAAGGGTCTGCACAGAAGTACAGGAAATTGTGCTTTTCCGGGTTCAGAACAGCCTCCAGACAGGATTTCGGGGGGCAGGAAATGGGGCCCGGAGGGAGACCTTCGTAACGGTAGGTGTTGTAGGGAGAGTCTATCTCCAGGTGGCGTTTAAGTATGCGCTTGAGGCTATAGCCGAAGCAATAATTCACAGTTGGATCGGCCTGCAGTTTCATTCCCGCGGCAAGGCGGTTGAGGTACACGCCTGCTATCGTGGGCTGTTCGGGCTGATAGTGACTTTCCCCGTCCACGATGGAAGCGAGGGTTACCACCTGGTCCGGAGTGAGCCCCTGTTTCCTGGCCTTGGAGCGGCGCTCCTGGGTCCACCAGGAGTCGTGTTCGGTCTGTAGGCGGTCGAAGATGTCGCGTACCGAGGCCGTCCATTTCATCTGATACGTATCCTGCAGGACAAGGCAGAAGACGTGGCTGGTATCCACTCCATAAGGGGCAAGGGAGTCCGCACTCTTCATGAAGGCAAGCACGTCTTTGGAATCCACCATCATCTGCGCGCCGATCTTGCGTGCAAGGGCCCTCGTGGAACGTATCGAGCCGGAAACGGTGAGGTTCACCGGGGTCTGCCAGCCGTTGGTGAGCATACGGGTCACATACATGCTGGTGCAGCCGGGATCCACGGTATAATGCCCGGGTTTCACCTCCTTTGCGCGGCCAAGAGTCCTGCGGAGGGATTCCGTATTTCGGCAACGGCCGTTGGCGATAAGGGAATCCATAACTTCCTGGACCTCCGTTCCGGGCTGCACATACAGTTCGAAGCGGGTGCGGAAGTTGGGCATGCGGCGGTCGTATCCTGCACGGTACAGGTATAAGCCGCCGAGGACCATTATCCCCAGCAGAGCCAGTACGATTAAGGTTTTACCGCGTGCTTTCATTTCTGTTTGCGGAGCAGGATCGTATCGCCGGAGCGGAGCTGATATGAAGGGGACATGCCGTTGAGACGGCGGATGGAACTCTCCTTCACAGCGAATCTCTGGCATATTGCGTGGAAGCTTTCTCCGTCTTCTCCCACTATATATTTTTCAAGACCGGGGGCAGCATAACGCTTCTTAGGCTGCAGATAGACCACCGTACCGGGAACCAGCTGGGGCTTGCCCTTGAGTTCGTTGAAGCGGAGGATCTCGAACAGGAACAGATGGTTGGCCCTTGCTATGCTCTTGTATGTTTCTCCTTCGGCGGCGACCACGAAGGGAACGCCGTTACGGGAAAGAAGTTCGCGGGACATGGAGAAGCGGTACTGCTCTGCGGGCGTTGTGCCGGTATATGGCCTTGCCGATTCAATTGAATTGGGCGATTCCGGAAGGACCGGAGGCACGGCCTCACCGTCTCCAGCTTCCACAAGGGCGAAATCCAGATCGTAAAGCTTGAATTTCTCGATAATGGTGATGAGCTTTGCGGGATACTCCGGGTCCGTTGCATAACCGGCCTTCCTCAGGCCCAATGCCCAGGACTTGTAGTCGGTGGGTTCAAGGTCGAAGAGGAACTTGTAGCGGTCCTGATAGCGGAGGAAATCGGAATGGTCGCGGAAGCTTTCCTCCGGAGAGTCATAAACGCGGAAGCACTCCCCCGGACGGTCGTCATCGGCCTTCATGGAACGGCCCTGCCAGGCCGGACCGCACTTGATTCCGAAGTGGTTGTTGCCCAGCATGGCCAGCGATGAGGTGCCGGAACCGGATTCCAGCATGGCCTGGGCCATGGTGATGCTGGCGGGGACGCCGCTGCGGTACATCTCGTCCACGGCAAGCTGTGAATAAGTGGAAACATAACGCTCCTGCACGCTTCCGCCCCCCTGGGAGGAAACCTGCAGCGCGGCAATAAGAAGCGCCGCTAATATTGTTGCAAGCTTTTTCACAGCCTCAAAGTTAATAAAATAATTTATAATTCGTAAACATCCCCGTCGCAGGCAGCGTAGGTTTCCGGGAAAATGCTGCGGCACTCTTCCTGATACAGAAGGTGATTGGTGTTTCTGGATGAATAGTGGCCGATGATGAGTTTCTGAGCTCCGGCGTCCCTGGCCACATATGCCGCCTGAAGCGTTGTGGAATGCATCCTTGCGGCAGCTTTGTCCTCATGCTCGGCAAGGAAAGTGGTTTCGTGATAGATTACCGTGGTTCCCTCCAGCACCTTGGCTTCGCCGGGGAAAACGGCGGTATCCGACACATAGGCGTAGCTCCTTGGCGCATACGGTTTGTAGGCCGCCACGGAAAGCGGAATCACGCTGCCATCGGCACGGACCACGTCCTCTCCCCTTTTCAGCGTGCCTATTTCGGTGAGATTCAGGCCATATTGCCCAATGCATTCCTTGCGCACATTCCACTGGGGCTCTTTCTCTGCAAAGATATACCCGTAGGTGTCAGGACCGTGCATAAGCGGGAAAGCCGTGACGCGGAGCGACTTGGTTTCCATTATCACCTCCGGGAAACGGGTGTTCACGCAGTGGAACACCACCTCGAAGGTGAGCCACTCGTTGCAGTCAAGGAAGAACTTGAGATGGGGTCTGAGGCTGGCCGGACCGTAAATGTTGAGCGGAACGGTGCGGCCGCCCATACCAAGGGTGGAAAGCAGCCCGCTGAGGCCGAAAATATGGTCCCCGTGCGTGTGCGAAATAAATACGGTGTCCAGCTTCTGCATGGACACGCCATAGGTGACCATGGAGCGCTGGGTGCCTTCACCGCAGTCGATAAGAAACAAGCGCCCATGCACGGACAGTGCCTGGGCGCTTTGGTTCCGGTCGCATACGGGCATTGCCGAAGCAGTGCCCAGCATGGTAACCTTGAATGTTGAAGGATTACTCACCCTTTTCCATCTTGTCTTTCAGTGCAGCGAGAGCGGAGATGTCACCGAGGGTGGTCTTCTCCACGCTGGTCTGAACCTTCTTGATGGCCTTCTTGGCGGAATCTGCCTCTGCATTCTCGCGGGCGATCTTCACATCCTGATAGGTGCGGAGGTGAGAAACGCGCACGGTGCGTGTGCTGCGGCGGAGTTCAACGACCTTGAAGGGGAGCTTCTCGCCTACTACAGCGGTCTTGCCGTCTTCCTTCACCAGTTCACGGTTGAAGCAAAGGGCGGTGGTGCCATCCTCGAAGGTGATGGTTGCACCCTTGTCGCTGGTGGCGGTAACGGTACCCTCCACGGTTGCGCCCACAGGATACTTGGCCTCGAGTTCATCCCAGGGATTGGGCATGAGCTGCTTGTGACCGAGGGAAAGCTTGTGGCTGTTCTCGTCGAAGTCCAGGATAACTACGTCGATGACGTCGCCGCTCTGAACCATTTCGCCGGGATGCTTGATCTTGTTCCAGCTTAGGTCGGAGATGTGGATGAGACCTTCCACGCCGTCCTCGAGTTCTGCGAACACACCGAAGTTGGTGATGTTGCGGACGGTTGCCTTGTGCTGGGAACCGACGGGATATTTCTCACGGATGGAATCCCAGGGATTCTCGGTGAGCTGCTTCAGGCCAAGGGACATCTTGCGGCCTTCGCGGTCCAGGGTGAGGACAACTGCTTCCACCTCGTCGCCCATCTTCAGGAATTCCTGAGCGCTGTGCAGACGGGGGCTCCAGCTCATCTCGCTCACGTGAACGAGACCCTCTACGCCGGGTTCTACCTCGATGAATGCGCCATAGTCGGCAATTGCGACCACCTTGCCCTTCACGGTGTCGCCAACCTTAAGGTCGGGTGAAAGGGCATCCCAAGGATGAGGGGTGAGCTGCTTGAGACCGAGGGCGATGCGCTTCTGCTGCTCGTTGAAGTCCAGGACAACCACGTTGATGTGCTGGTCCAGGGCGACAACCTCTTCCGGATGGTTGATGCGGCCCCAGCTGAGGTCGGTGATGTGGATGAGACCGTCCACGCCGCCAAGGTCCACGAACACGCCGTAGTTGGTGATGTTCTTCACGACGCCTTCCAGAACCTGACCCTTCTCCAGACGGGAGATGAGTTCGCTGCGGCGCTGCTCCTGCTCTGCCTCGAGAAGAGCCTTGTGGGAAACGACCACGTTGCGGAATTCCTGATTGATCTTCACGATCTTGAAATCCATGGTTGTATCCACGAATGCATCGTAGTCACGGATGGGTTTGATATCGATTTGAGAACCGGGGAGGAAGGCCTCGATGCCGAATACGTCCACGATCATGCCGCCCTTGGTGCGGGTCTTCACATAACCCTTGACGATTTCGTTGTTGTTGTAGGCTTCGTTCACCATATCCCAGCTCTTGAGCTGACGTGCCTTCCTGTGGGAAAGTACGAGCTGGCCCTTACGGTCTTCAGCGGATTCGATGAGAACATCCACTTTGTCGCCTACCTTGAGGTCCGGATTGTAACGGAATTCGGGTGCGGAGATGACACCTTCGCTCTTGGCGCCGATGTTCACCACAACCTCACGCTTGTTGATGGAGGTAACGGTACCTTCCACAACTTCGTTTTCAACGACCTTGGAAAGGGTAAGGTCGTACTGGGCAAGGACATCTTCCTTGCTCTGGGAAGTTGCACTGCCCTGCTCGAAAGCGTCCCAGTCGAACTGATCGGGAGCCACGGAAGCGTTGAGGCGCTGCTTCTTCACTTCTTCCTTTGCGACGGGAGCCTCTGCCTGGGGCTCTTCCACCACGTTCTTGATTTCTTCTGACATAGTTTTAAACTTTTGAAAAACTAGTAGTTAAACATTATTTTTTGTGCGAATTCCGGGGACAAAAAAACACGCCCGGAAAAAAGCGTGCAAAATTAGATAAAAACAATTAAATCTCCAAATCTTTCTACAGCATCTTTTTCTTCTTGAAAATGAACCAGATCACGCCGCAGGTGAGGGCCATGAGCCCGAGGATGATGATCCAGTTCCATATGGAAGAGTTGGGATCGTCGGCCGCGACCATGGGCAGGCGGACGTTCATGCCGTAGAAACCAGCAATGAGGGTGGGGGGCATCAGGAACACCGACACCAGGGTGAACACCTTCATTATCTTGTTCTGTTCCAGGTTGATAAGACCGAGGACGGTATCCTGCAGATATTCCAGCCTCTCAAAGCAGAAGTTGGAGTGGTTGATGAGCGAGGAAATATCCTGCAGCTGCACGGCCAGGCGGTTCTGGAGGGCATCCGGAACCTTCGTGCTCTTCATAAGGTTGGAGATGAGACGCTGTTTATCCACCACGTTCTCCCTCACCACCATTGCATTCTCCTGCATCTGGGAAATGTCCAGGAGGAGTTCATCGTCTATGTCTTCCCTGCCCTCTATGCGCTTTGCATACTGGGAAATCTCCTTCGCAAGGAGCTCGATCATGTCGGCATCCAGGTCCACGCGCTGATCCAGTATGGTTGCGAAGACGCTGAAACCGGTGGGATACTGCCTGGGATTCACCTGCATCCTGCGCTGAAGCTCCGTGAACGAACGCAGCGGAACCTCCCTGAGGGTTGTGAGCACTTCGTCCTTCAAGGTGAACGATACGGGCTGCATCAGGTATTCATCGGCCCCCGGGGTGAGGAAGTTGGTGTTTGCAAAAATCGCATCGTCGGTTTCGAAATAACGGGACGAACTCTCGATTTCCTCTGCCTGCGCACGGCTCTGGATTTCCATTTCCAGGAAAGCCTCCACTGCACGCTTCTCCTCCCCCGTGGGTTCCACAAGGTCTATCCACACCACATTTTCCACTCCCACGGCGGGAAGGTCCTTCACCTCGGAGGAGAGGACGATGCGGCCGTTTTCCCTGTAGAAGATGCTTACCATTGACGCGTAGTTTTCACCGCGCAAAAATAAAGAAAAAATTTGGTAATCCAACCGCTTTTACCTTACTTTGTGGATAATTATGAAGATTCTTATAGAAGGTGCGGGCGAGGTTGGCGCCCATCTGGCTAAAATGCTCAGCCGCGAAGGCGGAGAAGTCACCGTCATAGACGACGATCCTTCCCGCATCGCGAAACTCAACGTCACGGCCGATGTCGTGGCCATCACCGGCGAGCCGTCTTCCATCAGCACGCTGAAAAGTGCCGGAGCGGAAAGCGCGGACCTTTTCATTGCCGTGAATCCACACAAGCCCCAGAGCGTGAACGTGATAAGCGCCCTTCTGGCAAAGCGCCTGGGCACCAGGCGCGTGATCGCCAGGGTGGACGATGCGGAATACCTCTCGCCGGAGAACAAGCTCATGTTCAAGGACCTTGGCCTGGACACCCTCTTCTGCCCGGAGAAAACGGCATCGGACGAAATCATAGACCTCCTGCGCCACACTGTGGCGATGGACTCCATGGATTTCGCACGCGGGAAACTCCAGCTTTCGGTTTTCAAGATTGACGACGAATCCCCCCTGATGGACATGAAGGTGGCCGAATTCACCGCGGTGATGGCGGAAAAGGACCCTCTTGCCCAGTTCCGCATCATTGCTATTTCCCGCCACGGAGAAACCCTCATCCCCAAATTCGACACCCGCTTCAAGTACATGGACAACCTGTACATAATTGCAAGGCGGGAAGGGATGGCGGCACTCACCAGGTTCCTTGGAAAGGAAAACCTGGACGTGAAGAGCGTGATGATACTCGGCGGCAGCAGGATAGGAGAAATGGTAGCGGAGCAGCTGTCAAGGAAACATCTGGACCAGGTGAAGATCGTGGACTTCGACCTTGCACGCTGCAGGGAACTCTCCGACAATCTTCCCGACAATGTGTCAGTTGCCCACGGAGATGCCCGCAACTCGGACTTCCTCATGGAGGAAAACATCAAGGAATACGACGCCGTGGTTGCCGTAACGGGGAACGACGAAGCAAATATACTCTGCTGCGTGGTGGCAAAGAAATTCGGGGTGTCCAGGGCAATAGCCCAGGTGGAAAACCTTGAATATCTGCGCCTTGCGGAAGAGATGGGGGTGGACGCCGTAATCAACAAGAAGATCATCACGGCAGGCCGCATCTTCAAATTCACCCTCTCGGACAAAGTGCGTTTCGTACGCTACATGAGCGGAACGGAGGCGGAGGTTCTGGAATACACCGTGGCGCCCAACTCCAGGATCACCCGGAGTGCCCTCAAGGATATGGAATTCCCTCGCAACGCCATCATCGGCGGTGTGATCCGCGGCAGCGACAGCTTCATCGCGGTGGGCAACACCCACATCGAGGCCTACGACCGCGTGGCCGTTTTCGCCCTGCCGGACGCAGTGAAGGAAGTGGACAAATTCTTCAAGTAGCGGGCCGATGAAGACAGCCAACACCGTAATAATCACCTGCTTCGCAATCTTCTGTATCCTCCTGGCCGCAGCCATCTTCAGTCCTTCCCGCAAAAATGCCGAAGAACCGGACCTGGCGCAGCTGGTGAATCCCCTTGCCGGGACGATGAGCCGCTGGGACTTTTCCACAGGAAACACCTATCCCGCAGTGGCCGTGCCATGGGGCATGAATTTCTGGACGCCTATGACCGCAGCCTCCGAGGCCGACGGCTGGGCCTATACCTACGACTCCCACAAAATCACCGGTTTCAAGCAGACCCATCAGCCATCGCCGTGGATAAACGACTATGGCGCTTTCTCCATCGTCCCCGGCGGAAGCCCAAGCTGGTTCTCCCACAAGAGCGAGATTTCCACACCTTATTATTATTGCGTCTATCTTGCCGACCACGACATTAAAGCCGAAATCACTCCCACCGAGCGTGCGGCCATGATGCGCCTCACCTATCCCGGGGCCACCGCCTCCGAGCTCGTGATAAACGCATATGAAGGCGGAATGATCACAGGAGTGGAAACTGTCGAAGGCGGCACACTCATAAGCGGAATCACGATACAGAACCACGGCGGTGTGCCGGAGGATTTCAAATGCTGGTTCGCGGTGAAAGTGGAAGGAGCGGAGGGCGGAAGCGCCGGAATCGACCTCAACCGCACCACGCTCAGTTTTCCCACCCGCAGAGGCCAGCAGGTGACGCTCCGCTGCGCATCATCCTTCATTTCGCAGGAGCAGGCCCTCCTGAACCTTGATGAGGTGGCCGGGAAGAGCTTCGACGAAGTGGAAACCGCCGCCCACGGGCGCTGGAACAGCCTTCTGGGACGGATAAAAGTGTATGGCGGAACTGAAGCGCAGATGCGAACTTTCTACAGCTGCCTGTACCGCTGCCTCCTTTTCCCCCGCAAGTTCTACGAACTGGATGCCGATGGCAATCCGCTTCACTACAGCCCCTACAGCGGAAAGGTGGAGCCGGGATACCTGTACACCGACACCGGCTTCTGGGACACTTTCCGCGCCCTGTTCCCCCTTCTGAACCTTGTGTATCCGGACGTGAACGCGGAAATCCAGGCAGGCCTCGCCAACATAGCACGGGAGAACGATTTTCTCCCGGAATGGGCCTCACCGGGGCACCGGGACTGCATGGTGGGCAACAATTCCGCATCGGTGGTTGCCGATGCCGCCCTGCAGGGAATCACCTCGCGTGAAGATATGGAAGTGCTGTACAAGGCCCTTGTCCACGCCAGCGGGAACGTTCATCCCACGGTGAGTTCTTCCGGCCGCAAAGGCCACGAGTACTACAACAGCCTTGGTTATATTCCCTGCGACAAGGGAGTGAACGAAAACGTTGCCCGCACCCTGGAATATGCCTATGACGACTGGTGCATTGCCCGCCTCGCCCAGCTCCTTGACCGCCCTCAAGAAGAAATCGACCTGTATCTCGGTCGCTCCGGAAACTGGCGCAACGTGTTCGATCCACAGACCCGCCTTATGCGCGGCCGCAATGCCGACGGGAGTTTCCAGGAGCCGTTCAGCCCTTACAAATGGGGCGATGCCTTCACCGAGGGCAATGCCTGGCACTACACCTGGAGCGTCTTCCACGACATTCCCGGCCTGAAGGAGGCTATGGGCGGAGAAGAATCCTTCACCCAGATGCTGGACTCGGTGTTCAAGGTTCCTCCCATCTACGACGACAGCTACTACGGCTACCGTATCCACGAAATCACCGAAATGCAGGTTGCCGATATGGGCAATTACGCTCACGGGAACCAGCCGGCGCAGCATATGCTCTACCTCTACGACTGGACTTCCAGGCCTTGGAAGGGCCAGGAGCGCATACGCGAAGTGATGGACCGCCTATACAGCGCCACGCCAGACGGATATTGCGGCGACGAAGACAACGGGCAGACATCGGCCTGGTACGTTTTCTCCGCCCTGGGCTTCTATCCCGTATGCCCTGGAAGCGGGGAATACGCCATCGGCTCTCCCCTCTTCCGCTATGCAAGCATCTCACTTGCCGATGGAAAGAAGATTTCCATCGAATCGAAGTTCTCGGGCCCCGGAAAGCCTTACGTGAAATCGCTGAAGCTTGACGGCAGACAGCACCCCGGCCTTTTCCTGGACATAGACAGGCTGAAGAAAGGCTGCCGGCTCCAGTTCACAATGTCAAGCGAACACCCGCAATGAAAGTCATAATCGAAAGCGGCGCCACAAAGAGCGACTGGCGCATTCTGGACCACAGTGGGACCCAGCTCCGCCAGTTCCACAAAGCCGGCACCAACGTTTCCGCAATGCAGCTTGACGTGGTGCAGGGCACGCTCACCGATGCAATCAGGGAAGAAGGCCTGGCCGAAGCTTCAGGCATCTACCTCTACACTGCCGGGGTGGTGACCGGCGAAATCCGGAGCGCCCTCACCTCCACCATCCGCGGGTGCGCTCCGAAGGCCGATATCGACATACAGGACGACCTGATGGGTGCGGCGCGCGGAGTCTGCGGCCACCGGAGCGGCATAGTTGCCATTCTGGGCACCGGCTCCAACACCTGCTTCTACGACGGGGTCTCCGTGCACCGGAAAGTGTATTCCGGAGGCTATGTGATTGGCGATGACGGCAGCGGAGCCGCCCTGGGAAAGCTTTTCTTAGCCGACTTCATCAAAGGCCTGGTGCCTGATGAAATTGCCGATGCCTTTTCCTCCCGCTTCGACTCCTCCTATCCCGCGATAGTCGAAGGGGTTTACCGCAGCGCCTCCCCTTCCGGATATCTGGGCAGCATTGCCCCGTTCCTTCTGGAGCATTACGGGAATCCCTACGTGAAGCAGCTTGTGGACGGGAATTTCCGCGCTTTTATCCGCCGTTCGCTCATAAAATACGAAACCTCCACCTACCCCGTGGGGATAGTCGGAGGCTTCGGATGGGCATGCAGGGATATACTCAATCCCTTGTTTGCGGAAGAGGGAATCAGGGTTTCACGCTTTATCAAAGCCCCCGTCGACGGCCTTTGCGAGTATCACGCTCAGGCGTAAGAATGTATTCCGCCAAGAATCAGATTCACCCCGAAGTAGGTAATCACCACGGCGAAAATAGCCAGGATCACGAACAGATGGTACTGCCAGGGCTTCTTGAACAGTCCCATGGCATTCCCGTGAATTGCGAATGAATACACAAGCAGGGTGATCAGGGCCCAGGTTTCCTTGGGGTCCCATCCCCAGTAGTTCCCCCACGAAATGTTCGCCCACACGGCGCCGATGAATATGCCGAAGGCAAGGAGGAACACTGCCGGATAAAGAGTCATGAGACTCACGTCCACATACTTCTTCTTATTGTTTGCCAGCAGCCCGATTATTCCTATTACCGCCGTTGCAAGCAGCAGGGTATAGGATAGCATCATGCTCAGCACGTGCACGGGAAGGAGCGGGGTTGCAAGCACCGGAATCATTTTCCAGTGCTTGCCGATGGTGCCCGTGAGAAGGAACCAGAAAGCGGGAATCAGGCACACGAACACTATCGGAATGAGGGCTACAAGCCTTTTCTTCCCCGGTGTAAGGCCGTCAGTGAGCCTGTGTACGGCAGCCTTGAAAGCGCTTCCCCTCTGGAAGAAGAAGCCCAGCATGGAAATAAGAAGAAGGATATAACCCGTGTAAGTGATTGCAATTCCCCATGGATCGCGGCTCACCGCAAGGATGCTTCCGCTAAGGTCCTGGTCATAGTCGGCCTGATAGAACCTGTATCCCTTGTACTTCAGTATATGGTTCATGGAAATCAATTCCTCTCGTCCTTCGGGAAGAATCGTCACCAGGCTCTGGTAGTCGCTTGGATGCTTCCCGTCCGGATGGTACAGGATGGTGAACTTCTCCAGCCTCAGGCTGAAGGGCAGCGAGACCTCGTTGCCTTCATCGGTTTCAAACCGGGCGTTTTCCTTATCCTGAATAAGGTGTATCTGCCCGCTCTCGCCGCTCAGATGGGTTACCATCGCTCCGGCCAGAATCACCACCAGCGCAATATGGAAAGCGAAGGTGAAAACATGCTTCTGAACCTTCCTCTTCACGAGCCAGACAAGCCCGCACACTGCCAGGACTGCCCACAGCCCGATGAACCAGGGGCTGTGATAAATGCTTTGAAGGGCAACTTCGGTGCCCTTGAACTTTTCCACGAAAGTGGCTGCAGCCATTGCCACTATAAGGGCTGCAGTCACTCCGTAACTGATGTACTTCCAGGGATTCTTCATTAAATGGATTCTATAAATTGAACAACTGCCTCACGGTCTTCCTTGGAGAGAAGGTAGAACTTTTCGGCCGAATCATAGGCTTCGCTCTTCTTTGAATAGGCATGCCACATGATTGCTTCAACCACTGAACGCGCACGGCAGTCGTGCAGGCGGTCGGAAGCGCCGGTATTCACTGCCGACAGTCCCCTGCCCCAGAGCGGAGTGGTGCGGCACCAGGTGCCGTGGATGTCATTCTTCATATAGAGACGATGCTGGATAAAGTCGGAATAGGGCCAGATTGTCTGGTTGGCATAACGCGGAAGCGGCTTCCCTTCATTCATCGCCGGGCTCCAGTAATTGTCGTCGCCGGTCTTCCATGAAGGCCTGTGGCAGCTGGCGCAGCCCATCTCGCCGAAGAGCTTCTTGCCCCTCTGGACATCGGCCCTGTGAAGGTTGCGTGCACGGGGAATGGACAGGCCGCGGTGCCATACCATGAAATCGTAGAACTCATCGGCAGACATTTCCGGCTCGAAATTGTGATAGGGATTGTCGAACTGGTTGGTACCGGGGCTCAGGAGGGCATAAACCGACTCGGAGATTTCCGCATCGGTAACGGTGCCGTCCTTGTTCACATCCACGAAATAGGGAGAGGAGGCACCCTCGGCGCGGATTGCCGCAATTACCCCGGGGGTTTCGCTCATCTTCTTCGCCCAGGCCTTTGTAGTATAAAGGAAGGGACGGTCCGGACGGGACACGTTCGTGATGTTCCAGATTGCATTGGCGCCGGCGCCGTCCTGGAGCGTTCCGCGAGTCATGGCATAGGTGAAGCGCTTCACGGGCTTGAACTCGCCGCGGGCCACACGGGTACCGTCGGCAAGGATACCGTCGCCGTATGAACCTGCCTGCCAGTTGCCGTAGAAGGCCGTTGCCGCGAAGTCGTTCGCCGCCTTGTCCCAGAACGCGGGGTTGAGTTCCACGTACGGGGCCTCGGCCCTGTACTGCTCGCGGATTGCATCGTCAGGAATGGCATCTATGAGGCCGGACCCGATCACGCCGATGGTGGATTCCAGCCGGAAACCCATTGTGAGGCCCTTTTCCTGCGCCGTATCATAAGGGTTGGGATCGGTGTTGAATGCCTCGCGTGCAATTGTGATTTCCGGATAGATGAGGCTGTAGGACTCTCCGTCGGGGAAGGTCATGGGAAGTCCGCTTTCCATCGCGCCCACATTGATCCAGTTGATGCTTATCCCCTTTTCGTCGATGGGGGGAAGGAAGGGCTCTGCAGCCATGGTCTGGGGCATGCCGGTAACCTCGGCCACATAAGCGCCGTCGTTGCTTCCGGGTTCGTTTGCATAATACACTACAAGCAGATAGCCGTTGCCGAATGCACGGGAAGTGTTGGCTTCATAGACATACTGCCTCTTGCCGTGGCCGTATGCAGGATGGCAGTCCAGGCAGGACTTGCGCACAGAGGCCGGTCCGAGGCCCTTGAAAGGGGCTGTGTTCAAGGTCACGTTTCGCTCGAAGAACATCTCGCCGTGGTTGAACTGGGCGGTGAGTCCCTGCTGGGTAACGGCAGGGGTCTCGTCTTCGTAGCAGCCCTCGGTAACGTTGTCGGTGGTTCCGAGCCTTCCGCCGGGATACCATTCATCGGCAGTGAAATTGCCAACGGCCTGGCCCACGTACTTCGCATCGGATTCGCGGGAAGGATCAGGAACCTTGCCGCTCCTGTCACATGACGCAAGAGATGCAAGCGCCACTGCGGCAATCATAAGATATCCTGTTGTCTTCATAGGGCACTAGAGTTTTGAAATCCAGTCGGCAGCCTCGTTCAGGAGGGCGTCCAGCGCATTGATCTTGCCAATGCAGTTTTCCGCTTCGGCCGATGTGGGGTTATCCACGAAAGCGCCTTTTGCCTTTGCATCGTCAATGGATTTAACGGCATCGGCAAGCGCAGCTTCAAGTGCTGCAGCCTTAGCCCACTTGTTTTTGGTGAGGAAAGTGAAGATGGAAGCCTTCTGTGCCGATGTCGCTCCCTGCGCACCGTAGAGGCTGTACTGGATGGAAAGGATGTTGTCCTTGAAGTCTTCGTAGGATTTCTTTGAATACGGGCTCTCGATATAGTCGGGATCGTAATCCGAGCTGCTCACATAGTGGGCGGTGCCGATCTTGGTGTTAGCCACCTCGTTGCAGATGTTGGAACATCCGGCAACCAGAATGCTGGAAACGGCCTCCGGCCAGTTGCGGTAGGTGCTGCCTGCCTTTCCGGTCTGGAGCAGATTCTCGCCATAGGTGAGGCCGCTGTCCATTGTGGTGTTGAGTTCCAGTTCGTCTTCCACCATCGACACTCTCTCCTTGGGGCAAGCGGGATCCCAGGCAGCCTGGAGCTCGAAGCAGTAGTTGCGAAGGTCCTCGGCAACGGCTGCGGCGAAGATAATCTCGCTCTTTCCGGTGACAAGACGGCCGGCAAATGCCTCATCGGCCTCAACGGTGTTCAGCGCAGCCGCGCTGCGGTTCTTTCCGTCACGGAAGAAGATGAACTCTATGCCGTGGAAGCCAAGGGATGCGGCTCCAACCTCGTCCACTGCGCCAGCGCCTTCCTTGTCCAGGTCGGCAATGGTTTCGGCGTTGGAAAGGCTCTTTGCCAGCTTATCCTTGTCAAGAGGCCAGGAGTCGATATGGGGGTCGATTCCATAAGCGGTCGCTGCGCCGAAGAGGAAGGCCTCGCTCTGCTCCCACCATTTGCGCGCCTCCAGGAAGGTTGTGCACACCTGGTCTATCTGGGCCTGGGTATAGACCGCAGAGCCCTTCATGTCCGAAATCTGGGTGTAGAGTTTCTCTGCCGAATCGGCAAGATTGCCGTAGATCTTATAAATCACATTGGGGACATACTGCTCCACGGCAGCTTTCAGTTCCTTGTCCTGTGCGGTTTCCCCTGCCACAGGATTTTTCTCGCAGGATGCGGCCACTACTACACAGGCCGCTGCGAGAAGAATGTTACGAATACTTGTTTTCATATAGAAATAGGATTGGTTAAAAACTATCTTTTGAAAAAGGCCATATAGCAGACGCCAAGGCTCACCGAGGGTTCAGGATTGTACCCCGGTTTCAGGAAGCGGTGCGAGTATTCCGCCTTCACCGCTATCTGCGGAAGAGGATAATAATTCAGGCCAACGGCAATGCGGTGCTTCGCGGTCCATTCTGCGGCCTCCTGACCTGTATCCGGGATATACGAATTGTAATACTCGTAGCGGCCGAAGACGTACAGCTGCCCGTCCACGCTGCCGGGTAGAACGTCATATCCGGCCTCCGCCCCTGCGGCAAAAGCGCCCTTTCCCACTGCCGATTTCTTGTACGGAGCGTTGTTGGCGCTGCGGTTGCGCTTCATGTTGCTTATGGTGGCGGCATCGCCCACATATCCGTAATCCACGTTGCCCCGGGCTATGAAACGGCTGCCCTTGTAAGCAAAATCGAAGGCGCCTATGGCAGTACGGCCCACAACCCCGTAATAACGGGACGTTTCAGGTATCACCTCATATGGATATGTATTGTTGAATGCCCTGCCGTAGAATCCGCTCAGGGAAAGGCGCAGATTCCGGAAGGAATAATTGTCGATGCGGCCTGCAAAGCCAAGCTGGTTGGCAGCCTTGAACTCGAACGGAGAGCCGGCCCCGTTCTTCACGAAATTCTCCGTATTGAACATGTAGGCGTCCAGACCGGCGATTACCTGCGCTTCGTAGCGCCAGTGTGCCGTGCGGCCCCATAGGCTTATTCCTGTATCGTGCCATGTGGAAGGGAGTATGGTATATTCACCTTCAGGCCGGTAAACCGTGAAGAAATTCAGCGGCTCGTGGGCATTGTTGAGTCCTCCAACCGGAACCACCATATGTCCCATCCTTATGTTGAGTGCCGGAGTGAAACTTTTCTGGATCCAGAACTGCTCAAGTTCCACTTCCCCACCCTTCTCAACTTCGGTTTCCCATTCACCGGCCTCTTCAAACTCCTTTTCCACAGCTCCGCCTGTTCCGGTGTGCTCGAATTCTATTTCGGTCTGCATGCTCCAGCCTTTTCCGAAATCATAGCCAATGTACACCACGGCATGGGGAATGTCGAAACGGCCGTGCTGCTCTCCCTTGTGGGAAGCGGCTGAAGAGTAGCGATAGACATTGTCGCTGTAGAAATTCCTGGAAAGGGCCACTTCGCCGTAGCCTCCTATGGTAAGACGCTCCGTGCCGGCGACCTGTGCCATCACGGGTCCGAGTACAGAAGCCCAAAGAATAAGGACTAAAAAAATACGCTTCATATCCTCCTGATTTTTTTGCTGTGCAAAGTTACACTCTGCCTCCCGCGTGCGCAATCCCGATTTTTTGGGAAAAATAAGCCGCCATAGATGCAGCATATCCCAACTTTTAGGGATGCCGGCCATCCAAGCCGAATTCAAGAAAAATCATTATCTTTGCGAAGATAAATGGGAATTACAACGACTTTTAATTAAAAAATCGATATGAAAAAGATTCTTAGTATTTGCGCTGCACTTGTTTTCGCAGTGAGCGTCTATGCCCAGGAGGGCATCTTCCGTCCCAGGCTTGAAATCACCGAGATTGAGATCAACGACGGCGAGGAAGAACTTGAGGTATTCAAAATGGAAAACGATGGCCACTACGACTATTTCCTTTCCGTTGGTCACCTTGGCATAGGCGACAGAGTCGTACAGGTTTACTTCGACCCTATCTTCGAGCTTTTCATTCCCCTTGGCAGCTCGCTCACAGAGGCCATTGAAACCCTTCAGCAGCTTAAGGACTTTGCCAAACAGCCCAAGAACAGCACAATGGAGGTTCAGGGATGCCTTGCCGCAGCAGTTCCCACCGACGCCCGTGAAACCGTAACCATTACCGCCAGACGCGTATTCTTCGCCAAGAAACTGATGTTCAGCGTGGAAAGGGAGGGCTACACCCGCGCCACATATGTGAGCAGGATGAACATGGGCTCTCTCGTGAACGGGACCAAACTGTACAAGGCCATCCATCCCAAAGAGCTGTAATAATTCCCGTGGGGTACATCAGACGATTCCTGACGATGGCTGCCGCGTCGATTGCCGTCTGCACAGCCGCGTCGGGCCAGAGCGCCGATACTCTTCGCATTCTTGCCATAGGTAACAGTTTCTCCCAGGATTCGGTGGAACAGTACCTGTGGGAGCTTTTCGACGCTGCCGGTATCCACGTGATCATCGGAAATATGTACATCGGGGGCTGCACCCTTGAAAGGCATTTCACAAATACGGTAGGCGACAAAAAAGAGTACGCCTACCGTAAAGTTGTGAACGGGGTCAAAACCAACACTCCCGATGTCTCACTCTCACAAGGCCTGGCCGACGAACAGTGGGACTATGTGAGTTTCCAGCAGGCCAGCGGCAATTCCGGGGAATACGAGACTTTCGAGCCATACCTGCAGGCACTTGCGGCATACGTGCGCAGGCGCGTCCCTGCATCGGCAGTGTTCATGTGGCACCAGACCTGGGCCTATGCCGCCGATTCATCCCACAAGGCTTTCCCCCGCTATGGCTCCGACCAGCTCCGTATGTACCGGGCCATAGTGAAAGCCTCCAAAATGGCTGCCGGGGCAAGAAACTTTCCCATCATCATCCCCACCGGCACTGCCATCCAGAACGCCCGGACGAGTTCTCTTGGCGACACCATGAACCGTGACGGCTATCACCTTGAAAAGACCTACGGGCGCTACACCGCCGCCTGCACGTGGTTTGAAGCCATTTCCGGGAAGAGCGTCGTAGGAAACCCCTACCACCCGGAGAGCATTTCGGCCGATGTGGCCGCAATCTGCCAGCTGGCAGCCCATAAGGCTTGCCGCAGGCCTTCCAGGGTAAGCAGAATCAACAGGTAATTATTCTTTATTTGCATTATGGACATGACGTTCGAGGAAATAAAGGCCTTACTGGCGGCGGAAGGAGCTCAAATGGAGCTCCTTCTTAAGCGTGCCCTGGAAGTGAAGCTACGGGAGATGGACAATTACGTGCACCTCAGGGGCCTCATAGAATTCGGCAACGTCTGCGAGAAAAACTGCCTCTACTGCGGTCTCCGCAGGGGGAACTCCAAGGTTGGTCGATATTGCCTCACGGACGATGACGTGCTCTCCTGCGCACGACTTGCCCATGAACTTGGATACGGCTCTGTGGCTCTCCAGAGCGGCGAACGTTCCGATGCTGATTTCATCGACAGGATAGAACGCCTGGTGAAGGAAATCAAGAAGATCGATGGCGGCAGCCTTGGAATCACCCTTTCCCTGGGAGAACAGACAGAAGACACTTACCGCCGATGGTTCGATGCCGGCGCCCACCGCTACCTCCTCAGGATAGAATCTTCGGACGAAACGCTGTATTACAAGATTCACCCAAGGGACTCAAAGCACAGTTTCCGCCAGAGGATTGCGTGCCTGGAAAGCCTGATTCGAACGGGCTACCAGACGGGAACCGGAGTCATGGTGGGCCTGCCATTCCAAACCATCGACCACCTTGCCGGAGACCTCCTGTTCTTCAAGCAGATGAACGTTGCCATGGTGGGGCTGGGCCCGTACATCCCGCACCCGGACACTCCGCTGTACCGCTTCAAAGACCTGGTCCCGGAGGCAAAAAAGCGGATGGACCTGACCCTGAAGATGATCGCCGTCCTTCGCCTGATGATGCCAAGGATAAACATGGTGGCCGCAACGGCCAACCAGACGATAGACCCGCAGGGGCGGGAAAAGGCCATTCTGGCCGGGGCAAACGTAATAATGCCCAACCTCACTCCCGGAGAGTACCGGGAAAACTACTTCATCTACCCGGACAAAGCCTGCGTGAAGGACACTCCGGACCAGTGCCAGACCTGCCTGGACATACGCCTTGCCGCCATCGGCCACAAAATCCAGTACAATGCATGGGGGGACTCCCCCGCTTTCACGGAAATGGCCGGGATTACAGGCGCACATGCCCGCCCCTGACCTGACTTTCCAAAAGGGTTCCGGTTCAACTCTCCGGATTATTTTGTAACTTTGTTCCGCTCCGGGCCGGTACCCGGAGTGAGACCGAAGCATGAAAAGAGAGAATGAGATAACAAGGGTGACACTTGTCGGCAGCATCGTGAATCTGCTGCTTGTGGGGCTGAAGGCGGTTGCCGGCGTTGCAGGGCATTCAGCCGCAATGATTTCAGATGCAGTCCATTCCCTTTCGGATTTTGTCACGGACATAGTTGTCCTGGTATTCGTGAGGATCAGCGCCAGGCCGCAGGACGAAGGCCACGACTACGGCCACGGCAAGTACGAAACCATCGCTACGCTTTTCATCGGCCTGGCACTCGCCGCTGCCGCTGTGGGAATAGTTGTGTCCGGAGCGCAGAAGCTTGCCGCATGGCTCCAGGGTGAAGATCTGCCCGCGCCCGGCATGTTTGCCCTTTGGGCAGCGCTCATTTCCATCGTGGTAAAGGAAATCCTATATCAGTACACGCGCATAAGGGGTAAGAAACTGGACTCCCCTGCCCTGGTTGCAAACGCCTGGCATCATCGTTCCGACGCGCTCAGCTCCATAGGTGCCGCCATCGGCATAGGGGGCGCAATCCTTCTTGGAAACCGTTGGACGGTTCTTGATCCGCTTGCCTCGATAGTTGTGGGTGCCATGCTTGTAAAAGTGGCCTGGGACCTTCTGGGGCCCAGTTTCGGCGAGCTCACGGACAGTTCCCTGCCTGCCAGCACAGAGGGAGAGATGCTGGATATCATCAGGAGCGTCCAGGGCGTGGAGGATCCTCACAACCTCCGGACCCGCCGCATAGGCAAACACATAGCGGCCGAGGTCCATATCCGCCTGGACGGGAGCATGAGCCTTGCCGACGCCCACGAAAAGGCTTCGGAAGTGGAGCGCCGCCTGAAGGATCGCTTCGGCCCCGATTTCCATATTGTCGTACATATGGAGCCTCTGGGGTAAACAGCAAGAAAACCCCTCTGCCCGGCCTCTCCGCCGAAGCCACCAGTCCCGTGAAGTTCAGGTAGGATTTCATTCTACTTTTATTTATATTTGTAGCGAACAATAAACTGTTGATTTATGAGCGAAGATTTGATGATCGTCCAAAATCTGATTTATGAGATTCGTGGGCAGAAAGTGATGCTGGATTCTGATCTGGCAAAATTGTATGGAATTGAAACGAGGGAACTCAAACAAGCGGTTCGTCGCAATATCAAACGATTCCCGGCCGATTTCATGTTAGAACTTGATATTGAAGAGTACAATGCCATGATAGCCTGTTCAAGATCACAAATTGTGACCTTGGACAAGTAAGGCAGTATCTGATGGCTGCCTCTACCGTCTCTGCCGAAGTAAAAGAGTTGCGTGCAAAGGTGGACCTTCTGGCCATGCAGCAGGAGGAGAACCTCGCTGCCGTCAACGACCTCTCGGAGGATGTCCGGAAAGACATCGACAACCTGTATCTGGCCATCGGCGAACTCTCTTCCCGTATAGAGGAGAAGAAGCGGGAGCCGCCGCGAAAGATTGGTTTCCAGCAAAACATGGAGGACTGATTTTTCATTCTGAATGCATCTGTCATTCTGAGCATTAGCGAAGACTTTATTCTTTTTTCAGCTCTACCGCCGGATTCGTCTTCGCCGCCTTCAATACCTGCCAGATGACAGAGACAAACGCGATAAGCCCGGTGAGCAGCACGGCCACCACGAAAATCCACCAATAGCCTTCCAGACTGTAAATGAAATCTTTGAGGTATTCCTGCGCGGCATAGACCGCAATCGGAATGCCGATGACGCAGGCAATCCCTACCAGCACCATGTATTCACGTATCGTTCTCTGCGCCTCCGTGTCCACCGTTCCCCCGAAAACTTTCCGCACGGCAATGTCGCGGCTCTTTTCATCGGCATAATAGGTACTCATGGCTACCAGACCAAGGAGGGCGATGATAATAGACAGGAGCATAAAAATCTCCACCAGACGCATGTTGTTGCGCGCTGGTTTCCATGCCTCGGCGATGTTCTCGTCAACCCAGAAAGCTAAGCTGCCGTAGATCTGCTTGCCCTTGATGCAGTTATCGTAAG
>Ga0247609_10000860_pt1 | contig 39015 bp, 30 predicted proteins | sample 172DNAGHGlowgp2_FD_193487 | JGI IMG/M metagenome (GOLD analysis project Ga0247609, IMG submission 193487) | Sheep rumen microbial communities from Palmerston North, Manawatu-Wanganui, New Zealand - 1728 DNA GHGlow gp2 | ecosystem: Host-associated > Mammals > Digestive system > Stomach > Rumen ... | reverse complement strand
AGACCCGCTATTGGTTTAGCAGCCATCCTCGCGGACCGTTAGAGGGCTTGTGGAGAAAACTGACGTGGATATAACTGAACTTACAATTTGACGCTGGAGATGTCGACAAGTCCGTTGACAATGGCGTAGATGGTGAGGCCTGCGGGGGAATGGATTTGTAGCTTGCGGGCGATATTGCGGCGGTGGGTGATGACGGTGTTGACGGAGATGCATAGGCGGTCGGCTATCTCCTTGTTTTGCATGCCCTGTACGACGCCGATGATGACGTCGCGTTCGCGGTCGCTAAGTGCCTCGCTGGTGTCCTGTCCGCCCTTGAAGACCATCTGCGAGATGTTCTTTGAGATGTCCTCACGGTTGGTAGTGCGTTCGAGTCGCTTGATGGCGGGTGTGAAGATGTGGTCCTCCACCTCGGCGTGCTGTCGCAGCCATTCCTCGTTGTTGTAGATGTCGTAGAGCGTTGCCGTGAGCTGGTTGTTACGGTGTGCATCGGCTGGCAGGTACTTGATAATCATGAGTTTCAGTTCGCGCAGTTTCTTGTCCGTCTGCTCGTGGTGCTTCGAGAAGGTCTCCACGTTGTAGTCGTTCATGGGACGGCCTTCGAGCAGCGATTCCACGTATGGGAAGAGCGTCTTCTCCTCGTACTTCATGTGACGACGGATTTCCTGTGCGTACTCTTCGTAGAGTTTCATGATGAGCGTGCCCAGCGGATCATCGTCGCTGATGCTTTCCTGCAACTCGCGACGGATGAAAGGCAATTGGAAGTCGAGATAGTAGGCGTGGCTGGCTTTCAGATAGTGCAACAGTGTGGGGACATCGAGTTGGTCGTCATCCTCATAAGTGGTGATGTCGTTCAGCTGTGCGTTGACTACCGCCAGGAAAGTGTAGGTGTCCACACCGTTCATGTGGCATGTCTCGCTGACGGTCTTGTCGCCGAAACCCAGGTTAATGCCAAACGAGCCCAATGCCTGCAGCACACTGTAGTTGTCCTTGATGAGCGTTATCATCTTGTCGCCCGCTTCATACATCTTCACGTTCTTCATCTTGCGTACCTTATTTATTTTTGACGATGCAAAAGTACTCATTTTTCATGAATCGTGCAAGAGTTGCAACCGATTTCATCATTTTTAGGTATTGTGGCATTTGTTGAAAGTCCTTACCTTTGCAGCCGGAAAGAAAAGGTCCAAGGTCAAAGGTTGAAGGTCTAAGGTCAAAGGTAAAAGGTAAAGATATGAAAAGAATAGGTTTTGCATTATTAGTTTTTGTTAGTTTACAATGCTGGGCGGGCAACGACGGAGACAGCATCGGTCGGTCGCGCCTCAGCGTGGGAGGATACGGCGAGGCAGTGTTCTCGCGTAATTTCTATAGCGACCACGTCAGCCGCTACAGTCAGCCTGAGGAACACAAGGACGACCCCAGTCACGGACGTTTCGACATTCCCCATGCAGTCATCTACTTAGGTTACGACTTCGGCAAGGGCTGGACGTTCGGCACCGAGGTTGAGTTCGAACATGGAGGCAACGGCATAGCCTACGAGAAGGAAGACGAAGAAGGCGGCGAATGGGAACAGGAAACGGAGAAAGGCGGCGAGGTAGAGCTGGAACAGTTTTGGATTCAGAAGTCGTTCTCGCGTGCCGTCAACGTCCGCGCAGGCCATATCGTGGTGCCTGTCGGTCTGACCAACGCCCACCACGAGCCCCTGAATTTCTTCACTGTCTATCGTCCTGAGGGCGAAAGCACCATCATGCCCTGCACGTGGCACCAGACGGGCGTATCGCTATGGGGCCGATACAAGGACTTCCGCTACGAGGCGCAATTCTTGGCAGGTCTGAATGCCGACAACTTCACCAACGTCGGATGGATTAAGAAAGGTCATAAGTCGCCACTGGAGTTTGACGTTGCCAACAAATACGGTGTATCCCTGCGTCTGGACAACTACACCATTCCCGGCCTGCGCATCGGACTCAGCGGATACTACGGTCACAGCATCGGCAACAGCTATCCGCGCAATGCCAACGGTGTAGATGCAGAATACAAAGGCACGGTGGTTGTCGGAGCCTTCGACTTCACGTATAAAGCCCACAACTGGATAGTTCGCGGACAGGCTGACTACGGTTATCTGGGCGACGCAGAGCAATTAAAGTATGTGTACAACCGCCTGAACTCGAAGTCGCCCTACAAACACTCGGCTTTTGTATCGAAGAATGCCTACACTGTGGGCATTGAGGCAGGCTACGACGTGTTCTCGCAGATTGCATCTTTGCGTGCAAACAATCAGAAGCTATACGTCTTCGGCCGCTACGAGGCATATAATCCCTACGCCAGCAATACCAAGGGGACGGCCTACGACTATACTGCCGTGAAGCGTATGGCAGTAGGTTTGAACTATCATCCCATTCCGCAGGTGGTCATCAAGGGCGAATACTCGAAGCGATTCCTCAAGTCAATCTACAACGACGAGCCCAGCATCAATATCGGCGTGGCGTATGAGGGATTTTTCCTCTAATCGGAATTACGAAATAACGGAATAACGGTATAACAAAATAATGAAAAAAGAAATGAAAAAGACAATTTACTCTATGGCCGTCCTGCTGATGGGACTGGCATTCATTGCCTGCAGCAGTGACAACGACAACAATGGTGACGACAACAACCAGTTTAACATTGTGAAAACCAATCCGATTGTCGATCAAGACACCTATCCGGCAAACACGGTGGCAGCCAACTATTCGAACAAGGCGTTCGGAGAGGCAGCTATCGACGGATGCGTGGACTTGGTTGGTGAACTCGAGGCTGCCAATGCCGTCATTGCCAGCTCGAAACTCTCTGAGGACCAGGAGACGTATCTGCGCAAGACACTGGAAACGCTGGTGAGCAAGGTGATTATTCCGACCTACACGAAACTGGCAGACGAGACGGAGGCACTGGAAGGAACGCTGAACGGTCTGACTGTCAACACCATCACCCAGGCTCAGATTAACAGTGCCTGCGACGACTTCAAGCAGGCCCGTAAGTATTGGGAGCAGTCGGAGGCATTTCTGATGGGTGCTGCCAGCGACTTCGACATCGACCCCACCATCGACTCATGGCCTCTGAACCGTACGCTGTTGTTGAGCTACTTCAACAATGGCATGGACGAAGAAATGCTCGAGGATGCCACTATCTTGGGTTTCCACGCTCTGGAGTTCATCCTGTTCCGCGACGGTCAGCCTCGTAAGGTTGCCGAGTTGCAGGGCAACGACACCTACAAGAATTTCGAGAATGTCAGTGGTGCTCAGGAACTGGCATACGCCCAGACTATTTGCAAGCTGCTGAAGGAACGTTGCTTCCAGTTGCAGTGCGCTTGGGACGGTGGTGTCAACAGCAATCGCCTCAGCGTCGTGAAGGCCGCTGGTCTGGACTATCAGACGGAGAAGGGACTGTCGTATGGCGACAACCTCGTGAAGGCCGGTATCAGCGGAAGCAACAGTACGTTCTCTACCCTGAAAGCCGCTATCGCCCAGGTGTTGAGCGACGACGAGGGTTCGTGCGTGGCTATTGCCAACGAGGTAGGAACGGCCAAGATTGCCAATCCCTTCGCTGCTGGCGACGTGAGTTACGTGGAGTCGCCCTACAGCTACAACTCCATCACCGACTTCCGCGACAACATCCGCTCCATTCGTAACGTATGGTTGGCCTCTACCGACAAGACCGCCAACGACTATTCGTTCCACACCTTCTTTGCCAGCGTCAAGAGCGAGGCTGTCAACCAGACTGTGGAGAACGGCTACGTCACCGCTATCGAGGCTATCAGCAATATGCCTTTGCCCTTCGTGAAGTACTGCTGCACCATCTGGAACATCAACTTCGAGGACGACGAAGACTGGGAAACAGAAGAGTAAGTGAAAAGTGAAAAAACTATGAACAAACTATCACGTCTATTTATCGTGAGCATGCTGGCAGTTCCTATGCTGTCAGCATGTTCCGACAGTGATGACAGCGGTACGGAGTTAGGACCGCTGACGCCTGACGAACAAGCTTTTGGCAAAGCAACAGGCAACTTCACTGCCGAAGAATGGTATCCTGGCGGAAAGCTGGGAACAACGGAGAAAGCCAGCTATTCGGCTCCTGCTCCGGCTGTGACCAGTCAAGTTGGGATGGAGGAAGAATTTACTGTAGGTGAAGGTTTCTTCGAGAAACTCTACACCTTCGAGCAAGAGCCTCGCAAGGGACTGGGTCCTGCATGGGTGCGCAACTCGTGTATTGCCTGTCACCCAAGCTATGGTCACGGCAAGCGCCAGACGGAATATCGTGCCAACCAGATTGGCAACGGCTACCTGCTGGTTATCTATCATCCTGACAACAACGCCTACATCAGCGAGGTAACGGGAATGCCTCAGACACAGGCTATGGCGCCCTTCAAGGCTCCCATCAACGAGGACCTCATCAGCATCGATTGGAAGACAGTCACAGAGATGGAGAGCGGCCTGCCTATGCAGTTTGAGGACGGTGAGCAGTATGCACTAATCTATCCTGAGGTACGTATTCCGCAGGAGGCTTTCAACACCAATCCCAAGCCCACCAACTACGACGTACGCCTTGAATCGACCATTGGTGTCTATGGCACAGGTCTGCTCGATGCCATCAGAGACGAGGACATCGAGGCACAATGGAAGGCAGAATCGAAGTATGTCGAGCTGAATCCGGCCATGTGGGACAAGGAGGCTGGCAAGTTCAAGGCTTCTGCCTACTATTCCGCAGGTTATAACGACACAGGTATGTTCCACGGCGACCACGGACCATTGAAACGCTTCACCTACGCTATGACGCGCGGTACATTGCAGGACGGTGCCGGTGCCAACGCCATTTGGAACATTACCAACGTGACACGTAGTGACCGTCACTGGCTCTACAGCACACCCGCCTGGGCCAAGGCACAGAGCGAAGATGCGGAGGTCATTGCATACATCAAACAGCATGGCGCTGCTGAATCGAGCATCCTGCACCCCTACTATGCCGATGGCACAGACGAAGGTATTGCAGAACGTGTGAACGAAATCCTGAGTTGTTCGTCGATTGCCAAGAAGGAGACTTTCGACAAGTATCTGTTCTATGGCGCTCCCTATAACGGCAAAGAGGAAATGAACGACAAACAGTACTACCAGTTTATGGTTTGGCATCGCGGACTGGCTGTTCCTGCTGCACGCAACCTGAACGAGACCGACGTGCAACGAGGTAAGGAATTGTTCACGGAACTGGGTTGCGCCCAGTGTCACCGTCCCTCATGGACTACTGGTGATGACAATATGTGGATTGACGCCTCTATTAAGGCATACGCCCAAAGCATTGGGAAGGACGCCTCGAAGATGTTGCCCCGCTTTGCCAATCAGACCATCTGGCCCTATACCGATATGGTACAGCACAGATTGTTCATGAAAAACGATATCCGTACTGGCTGGTGTCGCACTACCCCACTCTGGGGTCGCGGACTGTCGCGCCAGCTGACTGGTGCTGACGATCGTCTGCACGACTGCCGTGCACGCACCATTCTGGAGGCCATTATGTGGCACGGATACTCTAAGCAATCTGACGGCTACCGCGCTACGGAGAAATTCTATCATCTGAAGAAGGCCGACCGCGACGCTGTCATCCGTTTCATTGAATCCATCTAATGAAGAGATTCATCATCGTATTTTCTTTAGCAACTGTTGTTCTCGGTATGCGTGCTGTCGGCACACTGCCAAGAGCAACAGCTGCTCATTTCTGTCAGCTATTGGTTTGCGACAACGACAATCGTGTCATGTCGCTCAACAGCTATATTCGTCTGCATCAATCTGTCACGTCCGACAGCCTCAGCGCAGAGCAGTTGTTCTGCACCTACGTTTTCAACTATGACGGCTGGCAGTCATTACGCATTTTCCCACATGCTGAAACCAAAGGCACCATAACATGGTATGCGGCCTACGAAATACTGCCTGACGACATTGATTCCGAACACCAGAAATACATTCACGACGTCTTTCCTCGCCTCATCGCTGAAATCGAGGCAGAGAACTGGACGCAGGTCGATGCCTACATCGACAGCATACTTAAGTACCAAACCACCTTTGCCACCACATCACCTAAATCGAGTTATACACCTTACATCTTTCTCGTCCTCATGGTATTGATTATCCTTGCCCTTTTGGCTTTGATGACAAAACGGAGGGTTAAGAGTCTTATTGTATATCACAAAGGACAGAAGAAAGATGAATATGAAGCAATGGGTGGCTGACGTCATCAGCCAAACGAAGGTGACGGCAGTGCCCGTGATGACGCACCCAGGAATAGAGCAGAACGGCAACACAGTGCGTGAGGCCGTGAGCAATGGTAAGGTTCATGCTGAGGCAGTTATCAAACTGGCGGAAGCATACCGTAGCACTGCGGCCTGTACCATCATGGACCTAACTACCGAGGCTGAGGCTTTTGGTGCCGAAATTGCCTTCAGCGACGAGGCCGTTCCTGCTGTCGTGGGCCACATGCTGACAGACGCGAAGAGCATCAACGACCTGCAAATGCCATCGCTTTCCGCTGGGCGTATTCCTCAGTATCTGAAAGCCAATCTATTGGCAGCACGTGCTATCAAGGACCGCCCAGTCTTTGCGGGTTGTATCGGGCCGTTCTCGTTGGCTGGTCGTCTTTACGACATGTCGGGCATCATGATGCTGATTTACGAGAATCCCGATGCCGCCCACACGCTGTTGGCAAAATGTACACAGTTTATAGAGAAATACTGCGAGGCACTGAAACTGACAGGAGCCAATGGTGTACTAATGGCTGAGCCCGCGGCTGGTCTTTTGTCGAACGAGGATTGCAAGACGTTCTCGTCAGCGTATGTGAAGTATATTGTGAATAAGGTACAGGACGAACACTTCATCGTCATACTACATAATTGCGGCAATACTGGGCACTGCACGGAAGCGATGGTAGAAACAGGGGCTGCAGCCTATCACTTCGGCAATAAGTGCCGGATGGAAGAGGTCATCAAGGAAGTTCCCCCGACAGCTTTGGCAATGGGTAACCTCGACCCTGTGTCACTCTTTAAGGACGGTACTCCTGCACAGATGCGTGAGGCGACGCTTGACCTGTTGGAAAAGATGAGTGAGCACCCCAACTTCGTGCTTTCCAGCGGATGCGACACTCCACCCCACACGCCCATAGAGAACATCAATGCGTTCTTCGAAGCCCTCAACGAATGGAATAAAGAAAAATGAAATATATGCAGACTTGGAAACCGAATCTTGAAGAAACAAAGAAACACTATATCGACTGGTGGAACCATAAGGGTATCATCCTGAATATGTGGGAACATTTTCAGGAAGGAGTAAAGCCCCATGCCGACATTCCTGCTCCCAAGCCCTATCGTGACTTGAACCAACGGTGGTTTGACCCGCAGTGGCGAGCAGAATACCTGGATTGGTATGTAGCACACTCGTCGCTGATGGCCGATATGTTGCCTGTAGCGAATACCCAGCTGGGACCAGGTTCGCTGGCTGCCATTCTCGGTGGTGTGTTCGAGGGGGGCGAAGATACCATCTGGATTCATCCTGACCCCAACTATTCTGATGATATCGTGTTCAATCCACAGCATCCGAACTACCTGCTGCATAAGGAACTATTGAAAGCCTGTAAGGCGAAGGCACAGGGACATTATTATGTGGGCATGCCCGACTTGATGGAAGGTCTTGACGTGCTCGCAGCCATCAAGGGAACGGATAAGGTATTGCTCGATACCGTGATGCAGCCAGAGGTGCTTGAACATCAAATGCAACAGATAAACGACATCTATTTCCAAGTGTTCGACGAACTCTATGATATCATCCGCGAGGGCGACGAGATGGCGTTTTGTTATTTCTCGTCGTGGGCTCCGGGCAAGATGTCGAAGTTGCAAAGTGACATTTCGACAATGATCAGCGTAGATGACTATCGCCGTTTTGTCCAGCCGTTTATCCGCGAACAATGCCAGAAGATTGACTATACACTCTACCATCTCGACGGCGTTGGTGCGATGCATCATTTGGACGCGTTGCTGGAAATCAAGGAACTGAATGCCATCCAATGGACGCCAGGTGTGGGAGAGCCTCAGGGCGGTTCACCGAAGTGGTATGAGCTGTATCAGAAAATCATCGCTGGAGGCAAGAGCATCATGGCTTGTTGGGTGACGCTCGACGAACTGCGTCCTCTGCTTGACAATATCGGTGGCGACGGTGTTCATATCGAGATGGACTTCCACAATGAGCGCGAGGTGGAGCAGGCGATGAAGATTGTGGATGATTTCCAAACCGCCCGCATCCTGCATCCTGCCGATATGAAGGACGATGCCGACCGCGAGGTGGAAGAAATCATCCGTCGCGTGGAATCTAGAGAGTCTAGAACATCAAGAGATTCTAGAGAATTCCCCTCCGACCGCATTCTGTTGCTCGATGGCGCGATGGGTACCATGATTCAACAGTACCATCTCGATGAGAATTGTAATGACATGCTGGTGGTGACCAAACCAGACATCATCCGCGAAATCCATCGAAAATATCTGGAGGCTGGTTCTGATATCATCGAGACCAATACCTTCAACGCCCAGCGCATCTCGTTAGGTGATTACGGATTGCAGGACCGTGTCCGTGACATCAACCTCGCAGCAGCCCGTCTAGCCCGCCAGTGTGCCGACAAATTCAGTTCGTCGGACAAGCCTCGCTTCGTGGCAGGCAGCATTGGTCCAACCAGTCGCACGACATCTGTTGCGACGAGTGGAGAGCCTCTTGATGAACAAGTGCTTCGCGAGGCCTACAAAGAACAGATTCAGGCTTTGGCAGATGGTGGTGTGGATGCTTTGCTCATCGAGACCATCTTCGATGTCCGCAATGCCGAGATAGCCATCGAGGCTGTTCAGGAAGTGGCTCCCGCATTGCCTATCATGCTGAGTTTCAGCGTGTCGACAGCAGATGGTCACAATATGCTGGGACAAAGCATCACCGATTTTATCTCTCACCTCCTATCTCAAAACACTAAACTCTATTCCGTTGGCATCAATTGCGTATCTGATGTTCCGCTGATGACGCCACTGGTTTGTCAGCTGGCATCGTTTGGTCTGAAAGTGAGCCTTTATCCTAATGCCGGTTTGCCCGATGGTAACGGACGGTATCATAAGACGCCTGAGAGTCTGGTGGCAGACCTTTGGCCGTTGCTCGAGAACCATTGTATCAACATCCTTGGAGGCTGTTGCGGAACCACCGATGCCCATATCCGCATGATGGCAAAAGCCATTGAGCCCATCCCGGGAATCTTCCTGTCGCCGCTCAGTCCCCAAACCAATAAGGTTTTGGTTTCACCAACCAAGCCTACCAAACCTACAGAACCTACCCAACCTGCCAAGCCCACCTCCGTCACTCCTGAGGAGCGACTATTCCGAGCCATCCTCAATGGTAAGAGCGAGGAGGCTGCGGCAGCTACGAAGGAGGCTATCGAACAAGGCATTGCTCCTGCCGACCTTATTAACGGTCAGATGATTCGTGCCATGGGAGAAGTTGGACAGCGATTCCAGGATGGCAAGGCCTTTGTACCCCAGTTGCTGATGGCTGGTCGTGCGATGAAGGCTGCTCTCAAACTGCTGAAACCGATGCTTTCAGGCAGTGCCAGCACATCAATAGGAAAGGTGGTGATTGGTACTGTAAAGGGTGACCTGCACGATATTGGTAAGAATCTCGTTGCCTCGATGCTCGAAGGCTGCGGTTTCGAGGTGGTGAATATCGGTATCGACGTCTCTGCCGACACCTTTATCCAAGCCGTGAAAGAGAACCAACCCGACATTCTTTGCATGAGTGCCTTGCTGACGACTACGATGGGTTATATGAAGGAAGTCATCAATGCTCTCGAGGCTGCCGGCATCCGCAATCAGGTGAAAGTGATGGTGGGTGGAGCACCCGTCACGCAAGGTTTTGCCGACGAAATTGGTGCCGACGGCTATAGCGACAATGCCAATTCGGCTGTTACCGTTGCCAAACAACTGTTAGGAAAGCTATAGTTTTTTCGCCATTTTATTTGGTACTTCAAAGTATTATGCTTACTTTTGCATCGAAAATTCCAAAAAAACGATGAAAATAGCGTTCCTCATTTCGGCACATACGGATCCACAGCATCTGCTCAGGCTTACTGAACAACTGCCTGAGGATAGCGAGATTTTCGTACATGTCGACCTGAAAAGCAACTTACAAGAATTCCGTACAGTGGTTACTTGCCCACGCGTCCATTTCATCGAGAAGCGCTATGATGTCATGTGGGCAAGTATGCAGCAGGTAAAGTTCCAAAGGGCCTTGGTGAAAGAAGCACTCTCCTTCGGCACGCACTTCGATTATCTATTTACCTTGAGTGGATTGGACTACCCCCTCTGGAGCAACCAACGCATCAAGGACTATCTGACGCAGCACAAGGGACAGGAATTCATTCAGGGAATCTGCATGGAACACCAACAAGGCATTGATGCTAAGCAATATCAGGAATACCGTTTTCTGAACAACCACACCTGGCGCTATGGCACACTGAAGAGCAAGTTCAGGGTTTCGCTACGGAAAATATCGTATGCATTGGGTATTCGGAAAAAACTGTACATCACTGTCGACGGGCAACATTACGCACTTTATAAAGGAGCAGACTGGTGGGGTATCACATCGGAATTGGCCACTTACTGCATGGACTTTATGGACAACCATCCTGACTTTGTCCGCTATTTCAATACCAGTTTTTGTCCGTCGGAAACCATTTGGCAGACCATTGCCTTCCAGTCGCCCTTTGCCTCGCGTTGCATCCTTTCCGAAGGGGCCTTTACACGGTTGGAGGACTATACACCCCTTACTTATATAGAATATGGTAAGGAGATTAAGGTCTTTACGGAGGCTGACTACGAAACCCTTCTGGCCTGTGGCAAGATGTTTTGCCGCAAGACGATTACTGGTAAGAGCGACAAACTGATGGATATGATAGACGAACACAGACGCAATGGATAACCTGAAGGAAAAGACAGCAAAAGGACTCTTCTGGGGTGCACTGAACAATGGCACCATGCAGATACTGAATGTACTCATCGGCATTCTATTAGGTCGTATGCTGACTCCTGAGGAATGGGCACCCATCGGCATGATTGTCATTTTCTCTGCGATTGCAGGAAATCTACAGTCGAGCGGCTTTTCCACTGCCATCATCAACATGAAACAACCTACGGATAACGACTACAATGCCGTCTTCTGGTTCAATACGCTGACCAGTTTCTGCCTCTACATCCTGCTGTTCGCTGTTGCACCCTGGATAGCCGTATTCTTCGAACAGCCCTGTCTGACCGACCTCTCGCGTTTTATCTTCCTGGCCTTCTTCATCTCGTCGCTGGGCATTTCCACCAACGCCTATATGATGAAGAATATGATGCAGCGCGAGATGACCATCGTCAGCCTTACCGCTTTCGTCATTTCTGGCACCACCGCCATCATCCTGGCTTTCAACGGCTACTCCTACTGGAGTCTGGCCTGGCAACAGGTCGTCAACTCTACGATGCTCATCATTGGCCGGTGGTATTTCGTCAAGTGGCGTCCTTCGCTGAAGATTGACTTCAGCCCCATCCGAAAGACGTTCCGATTCTCGATGAACATCCTCGTCACCATGATTGTCAATACGGTGAACAACAATATCCTGACGTTTGTCTTTGGTAAGCTCTTTGCACGCACGCCACAAGTAGTAGGTAATTTCTTCCAGGCATTCAAATGGAACACGATGGCTTACCAAACCATAGGAGGAATGATAGACCAAGTGGCGCAACCCGTCATGGTAAGTATTCGCGACGAAGAGGACGAACAACGCGAAGTACGCGTGTTCCGCAAGATGTTGCGTTTTACCTCATTGCTGGCTTTCCCTGCCTTGTTCGGATTGGCACTGGTGGCCGATGAGTTTATCCTGTCCACAATTGGTCCAAAATGGACGGAGAGTATTCCCATTCTTCGAATACTCTGCATTGGAGGAGCCTTCATGCCGTTCTATTCGCTCTATAAGAACCTGATTATCAGTCAGGGTCGTGCTGACATCAATATGCGCCTGAACATCGCACAGATTGTATTGCAGTTCCTACTGATCCTGACAACCTACAAACAAGGGATTCTCGTTGTGGTCTACGCCTATTCTGCCCTCAACATCGTCTGGCTGTTAGTATGGCAGATATACGCCCATCGACTAATCGGCATACGACTATGGGATGTAATGAAAGACACCATTCCTTTTGCAATAATTGCACTGGGCGTGATGGCCGTTACCTACGTTGCCACCACACTCATCACCAACATCTATGTCCTGCTGGCTATGAGAGTGGTGCTTGCCGGTCTACTGTATATGAGCATCATGAAACTTCTACGCGTGAAAATGATGGACGAGTGCATTAAATTCATCTTGAAGAAAGCCAACAAGTAATCATGGAGATATCAGTCGTCATACCCGTTTATAACAAGGAGGCCTACGTCGAACGCTGTTTCCGCCAACTCATGGCTCAGGACTTCGACAGTTTCGAGGTCGTTGCTATTGACGACGGCAGTACCGATCGTTCTGGAGAAATTTGCGACAAGATGGCACAGCAGGACCAGCGCATCCGGATTATCCATACGAAGAATGGCGGCGTGACTGCTGCCCGTCGACGTGGTATGGAGGAATCGCAAGGCAAGTATATCATGTTTGTCGACTCCGACGATGAGCTATTGCCTGGAGCCCTGCGCACCATGTATCAAGCCATCGAAGAAAGCGGTGCCGACGAAGTGATTGCCACCTATTACGACCAATACGGACGACTCTACGATACAGGGCGACGAGGATTTGTTGATGGTGATGGTATTATCCACGACCTGCTATCATCCCGTCTGGGCGTTTGTGTACTGTGGGGCATCATCTTCCGTCGTAAACTGTTGGAAGGCTGTCTCGACACCCCACCCCAGATTCGCAATGGCGAGGACATCCTCATGCAAATCAAATGTCTTGTCAAACGGCCGAAGGTCTATTTCATTGCCGACGCCATCTACCTCTACAACAAAGGGCTTCCCAACGACCGCAAGTTGGAACTCCACGTTGAGCGCCTTTACGACGAGACATTACGCAAGACACTGGAACCACGATGGGACGAGTTCAAGTATTACTATACTCAGCATCAGCTGAAAATCTACGAAAATTTTGTGGAATCCTGTCAATGGAGTGCATGTCGCGAATACGCCAACGACATTCGTCCGAACGTCAATTCACGCCATCCTTTGGCCGACCGCATAGCGTTTTTCCTACCGCCACGCATCAGCTATTTCCTTGTGCATACTTACAGGTGGTTGCGCAAAGCGTAACCTATCGCCGATAATACTTTTCCACCAGCGGCACGATGTTCTCAGGCACCATGCCACTAATGTCTTCATTATTTCTGACCTTCTGGCGGATTTCCGTACTGCTGACAGGAAACAGCGGAACATCGATAGTTCCCAGATACTGATTCCGCGGATAAACGATGACGTCGTACTCGCGCAGAATATCCTTCCAATGACGCCACCGTTCAAAGTGCGCCCAGTTGTCGCCACCTATTAATAATGTAAAGCTGCAGTCTGGATATTCTGTAGTCAGATGCTGTAACGTATTCCACGTATAGCTGGGTTTGGGCAACTGGAACTCATAGTCGCAGGCTTTTACGCCTTCTACGCCCTCCAAGGCTTTCTGAGCCATCTCCAACCGCAACCCATCGTCTAGCAAGTCAGAGTCGTTACGTTTCAATGGATTCTGCGGCGACACCATCAACCACACCTCATCCAACCCACACCGCTCCAGCACAGCTTTAGCTAAAGCAATATGTCCGACATGTATCGGGTTAAACGAGCCTCCGAAGATTCCAATCTTTCTCATCCAAGAAATGCTTTGACTATTTTCAGCGTTTCCTGCTTGGCAGTTTCCAAGTCGTCGTTCACAATAATCTTGTCAAACTGGGGGGCAAACGTCATCTCGTATTCCGCCTTGGCCAGACGCTCTTCGATGGCCTCGGGCGTATCCGTCTTACGACCTTCCAGTCTGCGGCGCAACTCCTCAACCGACGGAGGTTGGATAAACAGGCTCAACGCCTCGTCGCCATAGTATTTCTTGATGTTTATGCCACCCTTCACATCCACGTCGAACACCACGTTCTGTCCCTGCTCACGCTGGTTTTCCACCTGTTGCTTCAACGTGCCATAAAAACGGTTCTCATACACCTCCTCATATTCCAGAAATTCCTGTTTAGCGATTCTGTCACGAAACTCCTCAGGTGTCAGGAAGAAATACTCCACGCCGTTCTGCTCGCTACCACGCGGAGCTCTCGACGTACACGAAATGCTAAAATACAATTTCAACTCCGGATGCTCCTGCATCAGCCAGTTCACAATAGTCGATTTTCCACTGCCACTGGGTGCAGAGACTATAATCAGCTTTCCTTTCATCTCTCTCAATTCGTGTAATTCGTTGTTTTTACAGCGCATTCAATACCTGTTCCTTAATCTGCTCCAGTTCGTCCTTCATCTTTACCACGATATTCTGCATCTCGGCCTGATTCGACTTCGAGCCTGTGGTATTGATTTCGCGACCCATCTCCTGAGCGATGAATCCTAATTTCTTGCCCTGTCCGGGAGCATCTGCCATCGTCTCACGGAAATACTTCAGATGATTTGTCAGACGCTGCTTTTCCTCGCTGATGTCCAACTTCTCGATGTAGTATATCAGTTCCTGTTCCAGACGGTTCTTGTCATACTCAGCCCCAGGAATCTGTTTCAGTCCGTCAACGATACGCTGGCGGATTTTCTCCACACGGCTCTTCTCGTAGGGTTCTATCGATGCCAGCAACTGCTCAATATTATCTATCTTCTCAGCAAATTTCTTTTCCAGCGCAGCACCTTCCTGCGTACGGAAGTCCACCAGATTCTGTACTGCCTCGCAGACGCCTTGGCGCACAACCTTCCATTCCTCGTCGTCCAACACCTCGACCTCCGTCTTCGTCAGCACATCCGGCATACGTGTCAATGTCTGCATCCAGTCGATTCCGGCAATTGCATGTTCATCGGCAAAAACCTTCAGCTGCTGATAGTAACTATCCATCAGGGCAGTATTTACCGGTGTTGCCTCGGTGGCAGCATCTTTCTCTATCCATACTGCAAGTTCCAACTTGCCACGCATCAGCTTTTCAGCAACGATTTGCCGCACCTCCATCTCCTTCTCACGATAGAGGGGTGCAATACGGGTTGTCAGGTCAAGTTGCTTCGAATTCAGCGACTTCACTTCAACGTTAATTTTCTTTCCTTTGTAAGCCACGACAGTCTTGCCGTAGCCCGTCATTGATTGTATCATAATCGGTTTAATTCTTAAATATGGTTGCAAAGATACAAAATTTCTACGAAATATGCGAGGATTGAGGGAAAAATTCGTATCTTTGCAGCTTTAAAAGAGATTTATGGCTTGCATACTACATATAGAAACGAGCACAAACGTCTGCTCTGTGGCGGTTTCCGAGGACGGACAATGCATCTTCGAACAGAAAGCACAAGGCGAGCAAGGAGCTGGTGCTGAGAGCCTGGGAACGATGGTCGACGAGGCCCTGTCGTTCACCGACAATCACGCTATTCCCTTCGATGCCGTCAGCGTCAGCTGTGGTCCTGGTTCCTATACCGGACTGCGCATCGGTGTCTCTATGGCCAAGGGCATCTGCTATGGCCGTGACCTGAAACTCATTGCCGTTCCCACTTTGGAACTGCTTTGTGTCCCCCTGTTGTTAGGCGAGAAAATAAAAGAGGACAACGCCTTACTTTGTCCCATGCTCGACGCTCGTCGCATGGAGGTTTATGCCGCTCTCTACGACCGTGGGCTGAAAACCGTTCGCGACGTCAGTGCCGATATCGTCGAGGCCGAGACCTACAAACAGTGGCTTGACGAGCGTCCCGTTTATTTCTTCGGCAATGGTGCCGAGAAATGCAAGGACGTTATCACTCATCCCAATGCCCACTTCATCGAGGGCATCGAGCCCCTGGCAAAATGGATGCAGCCCTTGGCCGAACGCCGTTTCCTCAACGAACAGTTCGAGGACGTGGCCTATTTCGTTCCCTTCTACCTGAAGGACTTCATTGCAATCAAACCGAAAAAATTAATATGAATATCAAAGGATTAGACTACAACACCCAGCGCGAGAAGTTGGTGATGCCTGAATATGGACGTGAGATACAGAAGATGGTCGATTTAGCCATCAGCCTGCCAACGAAAGAAGAACGTAATGCCTGCGCACAATCCATTATTGAACAAATGGAGAGCAAGAATCCGCAGCTCCGCAACAATCCCGACTATGAGCAGACTCTTTGGGACCACTTGTTCCTCATGAGCCGTAAACAGCTCGACATCGACTGGCCTTTCGACGTCAACGAAGCTGAGAAGATTCATGCCAAACCCAATCCGGTGCCGCTGCCAGGCAACGACGAACTCTACTATCCGCGCTACTACGGACGCCTGTTGACGGAAGTCTTCGAACACCTGAAGACTATGCCTGAAGGACCCGAGCGCGACGAACTGGTGCGCCAAACTGCAAACCAGATGAAGCGCGACCTGCTGACGTGGGGCAACGGTTCTGTAGACGACGAGAAAGTTGCCGACGACTTGGCGCGTTTTACTGACGGCGTTATTCAGCTCGACCTCTCTATGTTCCAGTTCGACCACATGCAGTCTGCGAAATCAGAGACCAAGAGTAAAAAGAAAAAGAAGTAAGAGATGGCAACATTCAAGATTGAAGGCGGACATCTGCTCAGCGGCTCCATCACACCGCAGGGGGCCAAGAACGAGGCGCTGCAAGTCATCTGTGCCACGTTGCTCACCCACGAGCCGGTCACCATCAGCAACATCCCCAATATCCGCGATGTCAACAACCTCATCCAACTGTTGAAGGATGTCGGCGTGAAAGTGACATCCAAGACTAAGGGCGTCTATACTTTCCAGGCCGACTGCCTCAATATGGCATTCCTCGAGAGCGACGAATTCGTCGAGAAGTGTGCCCAGTTGCGCGGCTCCGTCATGATGATTGGTCCGCTGTTGGCCCGCATGGGAAAGGCCGTCATTGCCAAACCCGGTGGCGACAAGATTGGCCGACGCCGTCTCGACACCCACTTTCTCGGATTCCAGAAACTCGGTGCACGCTTCCGCCAGATAGAGAACCGCAGTGTCTATGAAATCTTTGCAAAAGGCCAAAAGCAAAAAACTAACGGCCTAACAGGCTCTTACATGCTGCTTGACGAGGCTTCCGTCACGGGAACGGCTAACATCATTATGGCTGCCGTACTCGCCGAAGGAACTACCACCATCTATAATGCCGCCTGCGAACCCTACGTCCAACAGCTCTGCCACATGCTCAACCGCATGGGTGCCGACATTACCGGCATCGGCAGCAACCTACTCACCATCGCTGGCGTCAGCTCGTTGCATGGTACTGACCACCGCCTCTTACCCGATATGATTGAGGTGGGTTCGTTCATCGGCATGGCTGCCATGTGTGGCGACGGCGTACACATCAAGGACGTTTCGCTCGCGAATCTCGGCATCATCCCCGATGCCTTCCGACGCCTAGGTGTCAAAGTCGAGGAAGATGGTGACGACCTCTTCATCCCGCGTCAGAAACACTATGTCGTCGACTCGTTCATCGATGGTACCATCATGACGTTGGCCGACGCACCATGGCCTGGACTGACTCCCGACCTGCTCTCCGTACTCATCGTCGTAGCCACCCAGGCTCGTGGCTCGGTATTGTTCCATCAGAAAATGTTCGAGAGCCGTCTGTTCTTCGTCGACCGTCTCATCGATATGGGCGCCCAGATTATCCTCTGCGACCCCCATCGTGCCGTCGTCATAGGTCACGACCGTAAACTGACTCTGCGTGGCAGCCGGATGTCCAGCCCTGATATCCGTGCCGGTATCGCCTTGCTCATCGCCGCCATGAGTGCCAATGGCACCAGCGTCATCAGCAACATCGAACAGGTTGACCGCGGATACGAACACATCGAGGACCGCCTCAACGCCCTCGGCGCAAAAATTGAAAGAATATAACTAGGACATCTAAAGCCTCTAGAACATCTAGAATATCTAGAAAAATATGATTAAGCAAGAAGAAGTATATAAGATCGGCCGCTTGGGCAAAGCCCACGGAGTCAAAGGCGAGGTGTCGTTCCAGTTCGACGACGACATCTTCGACCGCGTCGATGCCGACTATCTCGTGCTCGACATCGACGGCATCCTCGTACCCTTCTTCATGGAGGAATACCGTTTCCGCAACGACACCGTCTGCCTGGTCAAATTCTGCGACATCGACACCCAGCAGCGCGCACAGGAACTCACCGGCTGCGACGTATACTTCCCCCGAGCCCTCGCCGAAGAGGCCGACGCCGACCTCACGCTGGCATCGCTCGTCGGTTTTACCATCATCAATGTTGGCAGCAGCAAAACCACCGCCAACACAACGCCCGACGAAAGCCCCGCCGCCCACACAGCGCCTGACGATTCGGTCGTCGGCATCATCGCCTCCATCGACGACACCACCGCCAACATCCTCTTCGAACTGGAGGACGGCACCCTCATCCCCGCCAACGACGACCTCATCGTCGACATCGACACGGAATGCCGCCAAATACGAATGACCCTCCCTGAAGGATTACTGGCGCTACGCTAGCAAATAGTAAATAGTGAATAACGATATATGAAGAAAAAACAAATAGCCATCCTCGGCTCAACGGGGTCCATAGGCACCCAAGCCCTCGAGGTCATCGCCGAACACGCCGACCTCTACGAGGTGTACTGCCTAACCGCCAATAACAAAGCAGAACTGCTGGCTGAACAAGCCCACCAGTTCAAGCCTGCCGCCATCGTCATTGCCAACGAGCAGCGCTACGACGAGCTCAAAAGTCTGATGAGCGACCTGCCCGACGTCAAAGTCTATGCCGGACGTCAGGCTCTCGACGAAATTGTCGAGGCCGAGCCCATCGATATGGTGCTTACTGCCATGGTCGGCTTTGCCGGACTCTCTCCGACCATCCACGCCATCAAGGCCAAGAAGGCTATTGCGCTGGCTAACAAGGAGACGCTGGTCGTTGCCGGAGAACTCATCCTCCAACTGGCTCAGGAATACCACACCCCTATCCTACCCGTCGACAGCGAGCACTCAGCCATCTTCCAGAGTCTCGTCGGCGAGGACGACAACCCCATAGAAAAGATTCTCCTCACGGCTTCCGGCGGACCCTTCCGTCTGAAGACGATGGACGAAATAGCCCACGTCACTAAGGCCGACGCCCTGCGCCATCCTACTTGGGACATGGGTGCCAAGATTACCATCGACTCCGCGTCGATGATGAACAAAGGCTTCGAGGTCATCGAGGCCAAGTGGCTTTTCGGCGTCGAGGCCAACAAGATTCAAGTGCTCGTTCACCCGCAAAGCATTGTTCACAGCGCCGTACAATTCCACGACGGCGCCGTCAAGGCCCAGCTCGGCGTTCCCGACATGCGCCTGCCGATACAATATGCCTTCTCGTTCCCCCAGCGCCTGCCGCTCAGTGGCGACCGCCTCGACCTCTTCGCGTCGCGCAGTCTCGAGTTCTTTGAGCCCGACCTGAAAAAATTCCGCTGTCTCGCCCTCGCCTTCGAGGCCATCAACAAAGGAGGCAACATGCCATGCATTGTCAATGCCGCCAACGAGATTGTCAACCGCGCCTTCCTTGAGGACCGTTGCAGTTTCCTCCAGATGGCCGACATCATTGCCGAGACCATGCAGCACGCCACGTTCAGCCGTCATCCCGACTACGACGTCTACATCCAGACCGATGCCGAAGCCCGCCGCATCGCCACGGAGCTGATAGCTGTTGGCTGTTAGCTATTGGCAGATGGCAATATAAATAAAATATGAAAACAATTAATATAACAAAAGCCAAAAGCTAATGGCTAATGGCTAAAAGTAAATTAAAATGGAAGTATTTTTAATCAGAGTATTACAATTCATGCTGGCCATCAGCCTCTTGGTATTGCTCCACGAGGGCGGCCACTTCTTCTTCTCCAAACTCTTCGGAGTACGCGTCGAGAAGTTCTACCTTTTCTTCGACTGGAAATTCAGTCTGTTCAAGTTCAAACCCAAGAATAGCGACACCGAGTACGGCATCGGCTGGATTCCCCTCGGCGGCTATTGCAAGATAGCGGGCATGATTGACGAGAGTTTCGATACCGAACAGATGAAACAGCCCGTCCAGGATTACGAGTTCCGTGCAAAGCCCAGCTGGCAGCGACTGCTCATCATGATTGGCGGCGTACTGGTCAATTTCCTCCTCGCCCTGTTCATCTATGCGCAGATACTCTTCTGGTGGGGCGACACCTACATCCCTGTCAAGGACATGACGCTGGGTATGAAATTCAACGAGGAGGCCAAGTCCTACGGTTTCCGCGACGGCGACATCCTCGTCGGCACCGATACCAAGACCTTCAAGGACTTCTCCGCCGACCTTTATCGCGACATCTCCGAGGCTCATCGTGTCGACATCATCCGCGACGGCAAGCCCATGAGCATCACGCTGCCCGGTGACCTCAATCTGCTCGGCATGCTCAAGGCCGATCCCGCTTTCGTGCGTCCGCTGATGCCTGCACAAGTGGACAGTATTCTCCCCGGCACCCCCGCCGAGAAGATTGGCCTGAAGAAAGGCGACCGCATCCTCGCGCTCAACGGTGCCCCCGTTGACTCCTACAACGAGTTCGTCGACCAGCTCGGCCGTCGTCAGGACCTTCACGCCACTGCCACCACCTCCGCCGATTCGCTCAAGGCCCGCACGGTGGTCATCGCTTATGGTAACGACGCTAAAGTCGACACCACGGAAGTCGTGCTCACGCCCGAACTCAAGCTCGGCTTCACCATCAAGGCCCTCGCCGACATCTACAAGCCCACCACCGTCGAATACGGTTTCTTCGAGAGTATCCCCGCCGGCATCAAGTACGGCTGGCATGTCCTCGCCTCTTACGTTGACGACATGAAGTACGTCTTCTCCGCCGAGGGTGCCAAGTCGCTCGGTGGCTTCGGAGCCATCGGCAGCCTGTTCCCGCCCATGTGGGATTGGTATATGTTCTGGAAAATGACAGCTTTCCTGTCGATTATCCTCGCCTTCATGAATATCCTCCCCATTCCGGCCCTCGACGGTGGCCACGTGCTCTTCCTCCTCTACGAGATGATTACGCGCCGCAAGCCCTCCGAGAATTTCATGATCAAGGCCGAGTATGTCGGCTTCGGCATTCTCATCCTGCTGATGGTTGTCGCGAACCTCAACGACATCCTCCGCTGGCTGGGGTATTTGTAATTATATGTAATTGGCAGGTGTAGTGCCTGTCATTTGACGGAAGGTGCGGTGGAAATACTCACGGCTACTGAATCCGCAGTAGTCGGCCACGCCTTCCGTCGACCATTCGGGATGTTCCTTCAACACGCGCTTCGCCTCCTCTATACGAAGCGTTGTCACCAGTCCCGCCAACTTGCCGTATTCCGACTGCCGCAGCCAATCCTGCAGCTGTCGTTGTGGCACAGCCATCTGTCGTGCGACAATGCCCAGCGTCAGGTTATGCTCTCGGTAATGACCGTTCGCTATCCAGCGCTCTACAGCCTCGCTGATGGCAGGATCCACACTCCCCTCGCCCTTTGGAGAGGGGCTGGGAGTGAGGCTGTCTGCTTCTTCCACGCGACGGTGGTCGTCACTGATGCCGTAGCTATAGAGGCTGATGGTGCTATACGAGATACAGAAGAAATAAGCTATCGAGAACAGCACCAGCAGTGGACCCTTCATGAAGATGACCACTGGCACGAAGAATGCCAGCACCGTCATTGCCTGCATACTCCACCCCATCCATCCGAACAAGTCGCGGCGGCTGCGGTCGTAGTATTCGTCGACAGCCTGCTCCAGCCGTTTGTAGACAACATACTGCTGTTTGAAGATATAGCTCTGCATCGCCACATACAGGATTGCCCCCACATATTCCGCCATGCGCAGCGCCGTTGACTCCTCAGCAAGAGACACACCGTCGAACAGCGCCACACCTATTAATAATATAATAGACAGCGCACAGATACCACCGGCAGTCCACCATTCCCTCGGTGTCACGCGGCCTTGCCGCTGCACGTAGAGTACCGCCATGCTACACAGCAGCGAGGCGGGGGTAAAGAACAACAGGTTGAACAACACCGCCTGTGTCACACCAATCTGCCGGAAACCAAACGTATGTTGCACCAGGAATTGCACGGCGATGAGTGCCGTTCCGGCCGACATTAGCCACCGCGCCAGGCCAAAACTGCTGTCGCGCTTCGAACGGCGAGGCACACACAGCGCCAGCATCACCGCTAGCACCGTCATCGTCAGCATTCCGCTAATTTGCATCTCACCTATCGTAATCATGATGGCAAAAGTACGAAAAAAATGGCAAACGAACAAAGGAAGTGTGAAAAAACACGGATTTTTTCACACCTACAGCCCGTTTTTTTCACACCAAACGTGTTTTTTTCACACCTTGCTTCGGTTTTATTTCATAATTTTGCCGCCAGAAAACAATTAAAACCATAGCATGATGAAAAACTTAATCAACGACATCCTGTCACTGCCCTTGTGGTTTTCCATTCCACTCGGCATCATCTACGTAGCACTGGTTGCCTACTTCATATTCATTATATGGCGCTACCGCCGCAACTCCATCAAGGCCGTGCTGCTGCTGGCAGTGCTGTTCGTGGGACAGAAGGCCGCAGCCGACACTCCCATCAGCTACGGCGGAAAGAACTACACCATCTTCGACACCGAGGGCTACTACACCGCCACGGCCGGCAGCGAGACCCCGACAGTCTACACTTACGAATACCTCGTGGACAACGTCATTGTTCCATCCTACTATGGCCTGCCCTACCAGTACACCTACTGGATGACGGAGGACGAAGCACCCTTCACCCCGAAGTTCATCGAGTTCCACGCTGCCAATCCTATCGTGCCTAAGGGCTACCGCCTGCGCACCGCCTGCAATACGAAAGACCACCCGAACCGTTGCCCGAAGTCGTGGAAGCTGATGGGTAAGAAACACGCGGACGACGCGGAATGGACCGAGCTCGCCAGCATGAGTGGCGATACGCATCTGCCCGCAGACAAGGAGAAATCCTACGACTACTGGCTCACCAGCAACACCAATCCCTACCAGTATTTCCGCTTCGAGGTGACTGCCATTCAAGGTTCTGAAAAGATAGAGGTATCGTCGAAAGTCAGCTACACACGCTGGAGGATGGAATTGTCCCAACTGCAAATCATCGGCGACAACTACAGCGCCAACACCGATCTGGACTACGCCACCATCAGCGGCTTGCAGCATTACTACAAGTACACCGGCAGCGACATCACGCCCACCTTCACCGTGAAGGATATGAGTGGCAACACGCTGACTGCGGGCACCGACTACACCGTTAGCTATTCCCCCGCCACTATCAAGGAAGTCGGCACCTACACGCTGACTATCACGGGCATAGGTTCGTACACCGGCCAAAAGACCGCCAGCTTCAAGGTTTATCAAGCCCTCGCGGGCAACGGCACGGAGGAAAATCCCTACATCATTGCCGACGCCAACGACTGGTATATTTTCGGCAAATACATCAATGAAGACGAGGCAAATGTGAGTGACAAGTATTACAAACTGGCCGACGGCTTCGACAACAGCAACGAGCCCATCACCGAGATGATTGCCACGGATGCGAACTATCCCTTCTGCGGCAAACTCGATGGCAACGGCCGCACGCTCCACATCGCCCTCAAAGCCAGCACCGATGACGGCTGTGCGCCCTTCCGCTATCTCAAGGCTGCAATCATCAAGAATCTTACCGTTGCCGGCTACGCCGCCACCTCGGCGAAGTTCGGCGCCAGCATCGCCGTCGAGAGTCTGAAAAACGATGGTAATGGTAACGGCACCGAAATCACTGACTGCTACAGCCGCGTCACCATCGCCAGCAGCATCACTGACAACGGTAATGCGACCGACGGCACCAACGGCGGATTCGTAGGCATAAACCACGGCAAACTCATCTTCACCCGCTGCGCCTTCCTCGGCAGGATGCTCGGCAGTACTGCCCAATGCAACGGCGGCTTTGTGGGCTGGAACGAAACTAGCGGCGACCTCAACTTCAGCCAATGCGTCTTCGACCCCGTATGGGTCACCATGAGCGAAACCAACAGCAAGACGTTCAGCCGTGGCACATCCCCCGCCTTCGACACCAGCAAAGCGTCTTACTTTACTTACGTCGGATGGGGCACGGATCAAGGCACCCAAGCTGTCGCCCTGACGACGGCACCCGCCAACCTCGGCGACGTGGTCTCAGCCGAAGGCACAATGACGCTCTACCAGAACGCTCTGCTGTGCAACGGCAAATACTATGTCACCAATCTCAGTCTCTACGACAACGCCTCTAACGCCACCCTACTCCGCGATACCGACGGCAAGAAAATTAACGTCACCCTCTCCGGTCGCACCCTTTTCAAGGACGGCAACTGGAACACCCTCTGCCTGCCCTTCAATCTCGGTTCTGACTACGTCAGCAACTTCCTCGGCACCGGCGGCCGACTGATGGAACTCGATACCGAAGGCAAGTACGACGCGAACGGCAACGCCACTGCGTCCGGTGATTTTGTCACCGGCTTCGACACCGCCACAGGCACCCTCCGCCTCTACTTCAAGGATGCTACGGACATCAAGGCCGGCACACCTTATATTATTAAGTGGCCCAGCGGCGACAATCTCACGAACAAAGTGTTCGAGAATGTCATCATCAACAACAGCGACGAGACCCTCATCCGCCAGGCCGTGGAAAGCGCCGACAACCACGTACTGTTCCGCGGCACCTTTAGCCCCGTCGAGCTCCCCATCGGCGACAAGAGCAACCTCTTCCTCGCCACCAACAGCGAGAATAAGAGCACCCTCTTCTACCCCACTGGCGGTAACAATGGCGACACCGGCAATCCCAAGTACTTCGTCAAGTCCTGCCGCGCCTACTTCCACGTGGACGGAGGAAGCGTCAGCGCCATCCAGTTGTACTTCGCCGACAACGAAACCACAGGCATAGGTCACACAGAAATCACGGAAATCACAGAAAAGACTGGTGACGCCTGGTACACGCTCGACGGTCGTAGGTTACAGGGCAAGCCCACCACAAAAGGAATATATATTTATAAAGGTAAGAAAAAAGCATTATGAAGAAAGAATATACGAAACCAACCATGAGCGTGGTCGAACTCCAGCACCGATGTCAGTTACTCGCGGGCAGCGTCAATAGCCTCACTACCAACCTCGACGACATCGTGTTGGGTGACGGCAGCGATGTCGACGCCCGATAATCCCCAACGTGACAAAAATCGAGCTCATCGTTTGGTGGGCTCGATTTTTTTTCGTACCTTCGCAGGCAAATATAAAGAATAACGTTATGAAAGAAAGACTATTGAGTATTGTCGGTGCGCTGATAATGGTGATGCCGATGATGGCGCAAGATGCAAATGCCCTGCAGAATGTAAGTGTCGGAGAACTGAACTACACTGTGAAGGAACAGGATAAGACGGCCGTGGAAACTGTCGTCGGTGCGGTGCTCGACGTGTTGGCAGAGCAGACGACGACAGAGCAGCCGGGCTATGCTGATGCCGTGCGTGCGAGCGTCGTTGCCGCGCTGGGCAACGTGCGCCGCTTCGTGGTCACCGACATGCGTGAGGTGGCACCGACGGACGCGACGAACATCATCCTCGACGGCACCGTAAACTATATCTCTACGACCCGCGAACTCCGTACAAATTCGGACAAGAAGAAGGTTCCCGAGTTTTATGCGCAGATCAACGTGACGCTGAACCTGAAGGACGCCCAGACGGGAACGGTCATCAACGGTCATACGTTCGACGTCAACCGCACCAGCTGGTCGTGGTTCAACAGCGTCGACACAGCCATCAAGGACGCGCTGGAAGGCCTGCGCAGCAAGGTGACCCGCTTCTACAATAGCGCCTATCCCTACACGGCGCACATTCTCGAGCGCGGCACGGAGAAGAAGGACAAGCAGAAAGAACTGTATATCGACCTCGGCGCCCAGCACGGATTGCGCGAAGGTACCCATTTCGACGTCTATATCATCGGCAGCATCGGTGGCAAGGAGACCCGCAAGCAGATTGGCCGCCTAAGAGTCAAGGACATCGAGGGCGACGAGGTCAGCCTCTGCAAGGTCACCTCCGGCGGCAAGGACATCAAGGCCGCCCTCGATGCCGAAAAGCAACTGCTGATCATCTCCACAGACTGACTTAACGGTTACTAAAAACATTAATCATTGTCGCTGTTTTATTAAACAATGACGTAGTTTTATCATCCATCGTCGCAGTTTTAACAACCATCGACGCAGTTTTAACTTTACCTTGACCCTAACGACCCTTTACTGCCGTACAAAAAACCTTTTTGCACGGCAGTAAAGCATTTTCTCCTCGGAGCAGTGATCTTCAAAGCGCTTTAGGCTTTTTTCTGCGACACGTCAAAGGGCTGACCGTTGAGGGCCAGCCCTGAATCGTTATCCTGAAATATACCTTATTATATTATTGCTCCTTCTTCGGAGGTAATTGCCAGCCGGGGCGAGGACCGCCAGGGCCACCCTGTCCACCGCGCATGCCGCCCATACCCATGCGGCGACCGTTCATGTGCTGCCACTTCTTGTACTGCTCGTCGGTGAGCACATTCTTCATCTTTTCGTCGAACTTCTTCAGTTCCTCCTGGTGACGCTTCATCTCAGCCTGCTGTTCCTTCATGATGTCAGCAAACTTCGCCTTCTGATCGGCGTTCAAGTCGAGCTCCTTCTCCATGTTTGCCATCATCTCCTGCGGATCCATCTGACGCGGACCACGGCGTTCACCATTCTCATTCTGTGCCTGGGCCACTGTCAGTGCCATCAGCGCAACCATTGTCAAAACAATCTTTTTCATACTCTTCAATCAATTTTTAATATTAATACTATGAATCAAAATGTATCTGTCAAAATACACTTCTTTGACGTTGCAAAGGTATGAAAAGTTTAATTCATATACGAATTGTTTCAGCCAATAGCCCATTTCGTTCAGCGAAAGCAGGCAAAAAAAAGGTCTATCGTTTGGTGGGTTCGATTTATTTTCGTACCTTCGCAGGCGGAAACATAAACCCATAAACTTATGAAACGATTATTCATTTTATTGACGAGTTGCTTTGCAGCGTACAGCCTGATGGCTCAGAACCCTTATCTGCCCTTGTGGGAGCACTTGCCCGACGGCGAGCCCCGCGTGTTTGAAGACCCCGACAACCCCGGTAAGCTGCGTGCGTACATCATCGGTTCGCACGACGTTACATACACGGCCTACTGCGGTCCCGACATCCGCATGTGGTCGGCTCCGGTGGAAGACCTGAGCCAGTGGCGCGACGAGGGTCCCATCTTTACGTGGTTCGTCAATGGCCAGTGGGACACGATGTTTGCCCCCGACCTGGTGGAAGTGAAGGACAAGGCTACGGGCAAGAAGACCTACTGGCTGTATCCCCACTCGCGCGGATGGCGCCGTGTGCCGATGGTGTGTAAGGGCGACAGGCCCAACGGTCCTTTCGTGCCTGTGAACCTGACGGAGGACGGCACGCAGTGTCTGCCCGGCTCGCTCATCGACTTCGACCCGTCGGTATTCGTCGAGAACATCACGAACAAGAAGGACAAGGATTTCGACAAGGGTTTCCGCGCCTACGTGTTCTACGGTTTCCAGCACTCGACGGCCTGCGAGCTCGACCAGCAGACGATGTACTCGAAGCGCGAGGGCACGGAACTCATCGACCCGTTTATTCCTGCCAGCAGTGCCGACGGCCGTCTGCTGGATAGGGAGGGCAGCGAGTACAAGGCACTGTACGAGGGTCAGAACCCGCTGGACTTCAACTTCTTCGAGGCGTCGAGCATCCGACAGGTGGGCAACAAATACGTGATGGTGTTCTCGGGCTATAGCGGCAAGGAATACGGACTGGGCAACACCAACTCGGCACTGCGCTATGCTTTCGGCGACACGCCCCTCGGCCCTTGGCGCGCAGGTGGTGTGCTGGTGGACTCGCGCGGCGTGGAGTTGAACGAGGACGGTTCGAAGCTCATCACCACCAATGCCGGACATAACACCCACGGTTCGCTACAGGAAATCAACGGCCAGTGGTACGTGTTCTACCACCGTCCGCCACGCGGCTTCGGCTATGCGCGTCAGGCGATGGTGGCTCCCGTGAAGATTACGTGGGACAAGAAGCCCGTAGCGAAGGGCGGCGTGGTGAAGATTACGGCCTACGACCCCTTCGCAAAGGATAACGCATGGACGGCAAAGGCCACGGACGGCAACGAATATACCGGTGCCGAGGTGACCTCGGAGGGTTTCCAGATTTTCGGTCTGCCTCCCTACCAGTACTATTCTGCCGGTATCGCCTGCTTCATGACGGGCGGCACGAACAGCAACGAATGGATGCAGGACAACTTTGACATCTGGAACAACTCGATGGACTTGGCCGGCATCACCAACGGCGGCATCGTAGGATTCAAGTATTTCGGTTTCGGCGGACTGGCTCAGGACACGAAGGGCGTGAAGGCTTTCGAGGGAACGAAGGCTGGCGACGGCACGATGCTGAACCTGAACCTGTCGTCGGGCGGACACGGTGGCTTCAAGATTCACGTCATGCTCGACAATCCCTGGAAGGGTCAGGAGATTGCGACGTTCGACATCCCCGTCGATGCGCCGAAGATGGGACTGATGTATCAGGCACCAGTGCCTGCCGTCGAGGGACTGACGGGCAAGCACGCCATCTATCTCGTGGCAGAAGGTCCTGAGGTACAGGCTCCGCCACAGCCGCAGTGGGGTCGTCCCCGTCAGCCGCAGCGTCCGCAGGGACTGTTCGACCTGCACGGCATTGCTTTCAGCAAGGGTGGTGAGAAATGTGCAGCACCCGCCGTGCCGCAGGTAATCATCACGGCCGACGGCCAGCAGCTGGCCATTCCCTCAACGCCCGTTCGCAGCACTAACTTCAACGGCTATACCGACCTGACCCACTATCAGGTGTACGCTCCGCTGAAGGATAACAGCGTCATCAAGGCGACGGCCAGCGACCCGGCAGTAAAGTGCACGGTAGGCGCCATCACCAACGGACGTGCAGTGGTGAAAGCAACGTACAATGGAATAGAAAAGGTTTTCCTGATCAATTAATGATAAAGCCCACCAGTCGGTGGGCTTTATCATTAATATGTAAACGGACTGTCGAAATCGCGCAATAAAGCATGGCGCGTATCCTTCTCCGACAAGATGGCCTTGTCGGTAGGGATGCGCCAGTCGATGCCCAGCGAAGCATCGAGAATGCTGATGCCGTCGTCGGCCTCGGGATGGTAGAACTCGTCGCACTTATACTGGAACACGGCCGTGGGCGAAAGTACCGCAAAACCGTGGGCAAAGCCCTTGGAGATGAAGAACTGGCGGTGGTTGTCCTCGGTGAGTTCTACGGCGACATGCTGGCCGTAGGTGGGACTGCCCTTGCGGATGTCGACGGCAACGTCGAGCACGGCACCGCGCACGCAGCGCACGAGTTTGCTCTGGGTGAACGGCGGACGCTGGAAGTGGAGCCCTCGCATCACGCCGTAGCTGGACATGCTTTCGTTGTCCTGTACGAAGGTGACGGGAGCCACCTGCTCGTCGAAGTCGCGCTGTGAGAACGACTCGAAGAAATAGCCTCTGGCGTCGGCGAAGATGCGTGGTTCGATAATGTATAGGCCGTCGATGGCTGTCTTGATAATATTCATATATATTATATAGGTAATGTAACTTTAAAGCGGGCTCCGGAACCGGCATACGTCGTGTCGAGTACGACGTCGCCACCCATTCGGCGCGCCATGGTGCGACTGAAGGTCAGTCCGAGACCCATTCCCTCCTTGAACGAATCGAGCTTGACGAAACGCTCGAAGACGCGCTCAGCATCCTTCTCGGGAATGCCGGGGCCATTGTCCTCGATGAATATCTCAAGCTGGTCGTCGGTCGCTTCTGTGCGCACGACAATGCTTCCGCCCTCTGCGGGAATATTCTTGTAGGCATTGTCGATGAGCGGATTGAGGACGCGCTGCAAGATCACCGCGTGGGAACGAACCATGAAGTCGTCGGGCAAGGAACTCTCGTAGTGCAGCACCTCCTGCGGACGGAAGAAATTGGTGCAGAAATAATTCAGTGCCTGGCGAATCAGTTCGTTGCACTGGTAAGGCTTCAGCTCGATCTCCGTGTCGATGGCATCGCCACGCGATATCTCCAGCACCTCGCTCACCATCGTCGTGATGAGTCGCGTGTTGTGCAACATCGTCTGGGAAATGTGGCTGCGTTCCTCGGGCGTAATCTTATTGTCGGGAGAGGCCAGCACCTGGGCAAAACCGCTGATGATGTTCAGCGGCGTGCGCACCTCGTGACTGACATTCTGGATGAAGTCCGTCTTCACCTTCTCGGCCTCAATGACGTGTCGGTAGGCGGCCTCCATCTGGCGCCAGTGGCGGCGGCGGCTCTGGACGATATACACCAGTGCGGCAATGAGCAGCAGCAACAGGCTGATGACGATGACCATGCTGTAGAGCATGACGCGGCTCTGCTGGCGGCGTACCTCATACATCTTCAACTCGTTCTCAATGCCCTCCATCGAACTCTTGAGGATAAAGCTGTTGATGGAGTCGCTTTGTTCAGTACCCTTTTTCAGGGCGTCGAAGGCCTCCTGCCAACGACCGGCCTGAGCGTAAACCTCTGCCTGAGTTTCGTAAGGATTATCGATGGCGTCTGTGGCGAGTTTGACGGCCTCGTCGGTCTGCCCGTGGGAAGCGAGCCAATGGATTTCGAGCTGTCGTCCGTGAACGGAATTAAGGCCGTTGGCCACACCCTCCTTATACGCCTTGTAGCCCTTCACGAAATTGGCCGTATCGCCCAACGTAAGGTAGGCCAGCGTGCGACGCGTCTCTATATCGAAAACGCGGTCTGGGGAACTCTCACCAGCCAGTTCGAGGGCTTTGTCGATAAGCCTCATGGCCTCCTGAGGATCTTCGTCCATGGTGATGTTGACGAGATTCATGTAGATGGGCGGCATACTCTCTTTATAGCCTTCCTTCTCCATGCGGTGTATGACTTCCCAGAAGCACTCCTTGGCAGCCTCCTTGTTACCACTGTAGTTATAGATATGTCCCATCATGTTGACGGCCATATACATCTCCTTGTCGAGCTTCTTCTCGGTGAGTTCCTTGGACAGCTGCTTACCCAGTCTGTAGGCCTCGAAGATGTTCATGTGGTTCAGCTCGAAGATGACCTCGTTACAGCGTTGTGTATAGTAGGCGTGTTGGTCGCCCTGAGCCAGCAGATAGTTCTGCAAGGCATGGACGGAGGGGTAGAAATGGGCACTGTCGCCATCGTTGAAGGCACGGTGCATGGAGTCGCGCAAGGCGATATACTCCTCCGACGTCTTGTAGTCGTCAGCGGCCTGTAGCACCGTAACACCCGAAGCCAACAGCAGTAAGGTCAGTATGGTTCTGATGTTCATAGCTTATAGTTTAACGCTGAGTTCTTTACCGTTATACTGCACCATCGTGCCTTCGGGATTCTCTACGTTCAATGCCTTCGGGGCATCCTTCGTGACGAGCACCACATTGAAGCGGCGCTGCTTCAACATGCCGTTGAACTGACCGTTGCGCTTGCCGAAGGTAACGGTGCGCGAGGCATCGTCGTACGTGATGTCGATGGTGGCATACTTACCCTTCTCGTAATTGTAATTGGTGCCTTCGTCCTCGTAGAGCTGGAACTGCCCATTCGCGCCCGCGTATATATAAAGATGTATAAGCTCTGCGGGTTTCTCGTCGCAATACTGCATCTCAGGACCGAAGGGGATGATGGCACCCTCGCGGACGTAGACGGGAATCTTTTCGTAGGGAGCGTCAACGATGAGCCGCTGACCGCCAGCGATATATTCGTTGGTATAGAAGTCATACCAACCCGTCTGACTGGGGAAGTAGACGCTGCGGTTGCGCGCCTTGTAATAGCCTACGGGACAAGCCATCAGTGCAGGACCGAACATCCACTGGTCCTTGATGTCGAGCACCTCGTTGTCGCCGTTGAAGTCCATGACGAGACCACGCATCATCGTGTAGTCCTTCAGGTGAACCCAGCCCGCCATCGAATAGAGATACGGCATGAGACGATAGCGCAGCTTGTCGTAATAGACGAACGACTGGTAACAGGGATGATTCTCCGGCGCGATGTTCCATATTTCGCGCGTAGGCCACTGGCCGTGTACGCGGAACAAGGGAATGAAGGTGCCGAACTGGCTCCAACGGGCTTGCAGCTCGCGCCACTCCTTCAGGTCTTCATTCTCCACCTTCGTGCGGTCGTACAACTGCTGTGCGGCGACATAGCGGTTCTCCACGCAGAAACCGCCCTGGTCCATTCCCCAGAAAGGCAGTCCCGACATCGAGTAGTTCAAACCGGCCGTCATCTGCGCACGCATATCCTCCCAACGTGTGCCGATATCGCCACTCCACGTGGCCGTAGAGTAACGCTGCTCGCCGGCAAAACCGCTACGCGTCAGCAGGAACACACGCTGATTGGGATTCACCGAACGCTGTCCGTTGTAGATAGCGTCGGCATTGACGATGCTGTAGGCATTAAAGTACTCCGTCGTCGTACCCAGTGCCGTAGGACCGCTGAGGGCCTTGCGATACCACATGGGCGTGCAGTCGCGGACGTTCGGCTCGGAGGCATCCATCCACCACGCATCTATACCATATTTATATTTAGAGAACAGGTTTTCATCCATCTGGCGCCAGAACATCTTACGCGCTCCGGCATCATAGGCATCGTAGAACGAACCCACGTAGCCGGGACCCACCCAGTCGTGGATGTCGTCGACCACGGCCTGATGATACATCCAGCCCTTGGCATCGAGCTCCTTGTAGTTGGCAGTATTGCAGTAGAACTTCGGCCATACGCTGATCATAAAGCGGCCACCCATGCTATGCACATTGTCGAGCATCGCCTGCGGATCGGGATAGCGCGAAGCCTCGAACTGATGAGAGCCCCACTGATCCTCCACCCAGTAGTTCCAGTCCTGCACGATGTTGTCGCACGGAATCTGGCGCTGGCGGAACTCCTTCAGCGTGCCGACGATTTCGTCGGAGGTCTTGTAACGCTCGCGACTCTGCCAGAAGCCCAGCACCCACTTCGGATAGACGGGAGCCTTACCCGTCAGCGTGCGATAGCCCGAGATGACCTCGTCGGCATTCTCACCCGCAATGAAGTAGTAGTCCATATCCTTCGCCATCTCGCTCCAGATGGAGAGTTTGCGCTGGTCCTTATACGCCCTAACGGCACGCAGACCGCAATAGCTCACGTCGCCATCGGGACGCCATTCTATGCGCAGCTGCTGACGCTGACCCTTACGCATCAGCTTGCGGAATTTATACGTGTTGGGGTTCCAGGCCGTACGCCAACGTTCGGGTACTACCTCCTCACCACCGATATATACCTTAATATATCCCGCGTAATAGAGGATGAAGTGATACTGGCGGTCTTCGGGGGCTTCAATGAAACCTTCGTAAACCACGTTGGCACCATTGAGGCGAATGTCCTTCGGCAGATTCTTGATGCCGCCGGGCTCCGTCCGGTTGGCAATCTCCGACGTTGCCGGACAGTCGAACTCGAAATAGATGGAGTCCTCCTGACGCACCAGCGTCTTGCCGTCCTTATCGGTATAGGTTCCCGTCAGGTGCCCTTCCCTACCCTGCTTGTCGTAGATCTTGAAGGCGCGTCCCAGTTGCTGGTAGTCGTCGGGATTACCGAAACGGCAGTAGCTGTACGAATCCCACAACAGGCCGTAATTCTTGGTGGACAGCACGAAAGGCACGCTGACCTTGGTGTTATACTGGAACAGGTCTTCGTTCAGACCCTTCATGTTCAACTCCTCCGACTGGTGCTGGCCCAGACCGTAGAACGACTCCTCACGCGGACTCATCGGACTGTCGAACAACAAGCGCCACGTCAGCCCGTTGCGCTGCGCCTCGGGGACCTTCGCCACGTCGACGCCAATCTCACGGTCAGGCACACGGAACGGCTTGAACGTCTTGCCGTTCTCAGCCTCCTTCAGCAACTGCTTGCCGTTGCCGTCGTAGAAGGTGACGGCTCCCGTCTCCTTATCCACGCGAGCCTCGACATTGGCAGCCTTCACGCTGACCTGGTCGCCGTCCGTCACCGTAAACTTCGGCTTGGCCGTCTGCGGCACGATGATCAGGCTCTGCTTCTCCGGCAGCTGGGCTTCCGACGTCGCCTGCACGCGGATGATGTTGTCGTTCACTACTTGCAGGCGCACCACCTGTGCACCGCCTGCCTTGACCTGCTTCACGGGAATGGTCACATACTGACCCTCAGTGGTGTAGTCAGCAGCCATCACAGATACTGCCACACATGTCAGTATTCCCGTCGTGATTGTTTTAATAAATTTCATTTCGTGTAGTATTTTTTTTAGTTGTTTTTACTCAATGACTTCTGCCTCTACCACCTCTAACTCAGGCTCTGCGGGGAGCGTGATGAAGAAGATGGTGCCGCCGCCGGGATTATCCTCCAGGCGGATGCTGCCGCCGTGGGCGTCGATGATGTCCTTCACCGTGTCCAGTCCGATGCCGCCATCGTTGACAATGGGGTCGAAGGCCGTCTTCTTATATTCGTCCTTGATGCCGATGCCGTTGTCGGCCACCTGAATCTGCGCCTTATCGTCGCCGGTTCGTGCCACGCCGACGCTAATGGCAACGGGCGGATGGGCCGTGAACTTAACGGAATTGCGGAACAGGATATTAAACACCTCCTCCAGTTTCGTCTCGTCAAAATTGGCCGACAGCTCGTCCACAGAGGAGAGGAAAGTGATCTTCGCCTTCTTGGCCGGATCGGGCGATTGATAGTTTTCGCAGATATGGCGAATGAAGAATATCAGGTCGCCGACAGCCGGATTCAACTTAATGGGCTCACGGACGTATTCTGACGACTGCTCGCGTCTCTCTTTGGCCATCTTCATGCGCATATCGTTCATCCATTGCTGCTGCTCCATGTCGCGCGCGGCAGCCTCTACCTGCACACGACGCTCGTGACGCCTCAGGAACCACTTACGCCACAGGAAGGCTGCACCAGCGATAATCAGCATGTAGAGCAGAATCATCCAACGTGTGCGCCACAATGCCGGGCGGATGGTGATGTCGAGTGTAGCCTCCTCCTCACCCATCGTGCCGTCGTCGTTCAACATACGCACGTGGAGCGTATAGCTACCCGCACGCAGCGAGTTATAGGTGATGTTCGGATTCAGCTCCGACGTCTTCACCCAGTTCTCGTTGAAGCCCTCCAGCTGATAGACGAAACGCTTGCCGTTGTTCACCATACCGGCATCACTGCCCAACTCGATGGTAAACTGGTCGTCGAAGTTCAGCGTTATCTCGCGACACTCATCCAGCGCTTCTTCGAGGATGATGCGTCCGTCAATCTCGCGGCCAACAGGCACGTCGGCATCAAACAGCTGCAGTCCGCTGAAGATGGGGCGTTCCTTGCTCTTCGTGTCGGTCATCGCCTTCGGATTGATGATGTCGAGACCGCCCTGACCGCCGATGAGTATCTTTCCGTCGTGCGTCAGACACGTCGAACGCTGGTTATACACCGCCTGCTGCAGTCCGTCGCGGTCGTTGTAGCTGCTGACGCTAAACTGCCACGTACCGTCCTCCTGCTGTTGGGGTACGACCTTCGACACGCCGTGGTCGGTGACAATCCAAATGTGATGCTGCTGGTCTTCGAGGACGGAGCAGACACTGGAACCGAACAGTCCGTCCTGCATGTCAATCAGCCGGACAGTCTTGCGCTTCTGGTCGAAGGCCATGACTCCGCAGAACGAGCCCTGCCAGATGATGCCACGCGAGTCCTCAAGCGCAGAGACGGTATTACCCGCCTGCGACGGGAAACGCTCATAGTCCGGTATTACGCGGGGACACAACTGACCCGTCACGGGATTCACGAAGCACCAGTACCAACTCGTACCTACCATCAGCCAACCTTTCTTAATCCACGTGGCAGACGTGGTGTAGTTGCCATTGATCTTGGTATTACTTGTATCCCATGTACGGAACTTTCCCGTCTTCAGGTCGAGCATCTGGATACCCGAACCCAGCGTACCGATCCAGATGCGGTGCCACTTGTCCTCCGTGACGCTCCACACATTATCGGTGGCAATGCCGCCCGGCTCGCCCGTATAATGATAGTTGATGATGGTCGCCTCACCATTGTCATTCTTGGGGATGCAGCGCGTCAGACCGCTGTTGTAGCCGCCAAACCAGACACTGCCGTCACTGGCGCGGTAGCTACCCACCATGATATTGCCAAACATCGGGCTGTTCTCCTTCGTATAGTGGGCAACGGTCTCCTGCCGCTTCGGATTATAGACGATGATACCGTGGTCGTTCGAACCCAGCCAGTAGTTGCCGAAACGGTCCTCGCTGACGGCGTTGATGTCGCCCAACTCCAGGTTCATCATGCTGGCCGAAGCCTCCTTATACATATTCACGCCGTTCTTGTACGTGCCTATCCATACCAGCCCATGGTTGTCCATATAGATATAGCGCAGCGTATTCTCGCTAATGGACGTCTCGTCGAACTTGTTGTTCAGGAACTGGCGCATCTCGTGGTTCTTCAGGTCGAATATCAACAGGCCCTCGTGGTCGGTTGCCAGCCAGATACGACCCTTGTCGTCCACCTTCAGGTCCCACACCTGCAAGTCCTCAGGCACATTCTCTATCTGGTATTCGCGGAACATGTTCGAATAACCGATACGCCATTGGCCGTCCTTGTCCACGCGCACATAGCTGTAGTTCTCTGCCGACACCCAGATGTTGCGGTCGTTGTCCACACACAGGTGGTAGTTCGTGTTCTCAGGCGAGCCATGCTCACGCATCCACTTGTCGTCATACACCTTCTTACCCTTCTCACCGTCGAAACAAACCAGCTCGCCGTTGGTCGTCACCATCATCACGCCGTCGTCACAGTCAGCAAAGGTCGAGAAGTTATAGGTCGGGTTCAGCTCGTTGTTGCCGTAGCCGAAGTTAAAGTGACTGGTTTTCTTGGTGTTGGGATTGTAGTAGTACAGTCCCTCGTCGTAGAACTTCACCCAGAAATTCTTCTTCGCGTCAATATACATCTGCTCGACGCCCTTGTTGAAGCCGAAATACTTCTCGAGTTCCTTCGAGACGTTACGCTCGAACAACTCCGTCGCAGGGTCATACACACAGTAGTTCATGCCCTGGTGGAGCCAGAGCTTACCGTCGAAGCTCTCCATGATCTCCGTGGTATTGTTGTCGCGCATCGTCGTGGTATCGCGCGTGTTCGCATAGAACGTCTTCACACGATAGCCGTCATAGCGGTTCAGACCGTACATCGTACCTATCCAGACATAGCCCCTCGAGTCGCGGAACGTACAGTTCACCTGCGAGTTCGACAGACCGTTACGCGTGTCCAGGCGGCGGAACTTCATGTCGGGAATCGCGGCATGTATCATCATCGGAATCATCAGCAGGAAAGCCAGCACCATCACGGCCTTCTTCAGCAGCGACTTCGACGACGTCTCGCGGATGACCAGCTTCTGGGGCACCTTCTCCTTATACACCTTCGTGTCGCCCTGTATGTTCTTCAGCAACAGCTGGCAGGCGCGGACGCCCATCTGGTGCGACTGGTCCTCAATGGCCGACAGACGCGGGGTGACGTAGGCAGCATGGACATCGTCCGTGAATCCTATCAGCGCCACGTCGTGCGGAATGGTCAGCCCGCAGTTCTTGATGGCCGTAAAGGCCGCAAAGGTGATGATGTCGTTGAACGCGATGATGGCGTCCGGGCGGTCGTCGCTCTCCAACAACTGCTCCGTATTTGCCAATGCAGTGTCGTAGTCTATCTTGTCGCAAACCACCATGTTGCGGTCTATGGGCAGCCTGTTGTCGCGCAGAGCCTCCAGATAGCCGTGCTTGCGCCTGACAACCATGTCAATATGGTTCGGACCGCCGATGAACGCAATTTTCCGGCTGCCCGTCTCTATCAGGTGCTGCGTGGCCAGATACGCCGCCTCGTCGCCATTGGCCGTCACACTCGAGCAACGGTCCGACAGACACGTACGGCCGAAGAATACCAGCGGAATACCCATGTCCGCAATCTCCTCATAGTGGCTGTAGTCCCGCGTCGTCTGCGCCAGACAGGCAATGATACCCTCCACGTGCAGACCAAGGAAGTTATCCACCGCCATCGCCTCGTCCTCAAAGCGCTCGTGGCTGTTCGCGCTGATCACGCTGTATCCCGCCCTGCGTGCCTCGTCCTCGATACCGTCCAGCACGGCGGCATAGTAGTGCGTCACCAGGTTGGGCAGCACAACGCCTATCACCTTGGGAGCCTCTTTACGTAAACTTTGCGCAAAGGGGTTCGGGCGGTAGTTCAACTTCTTCGCCAGGTCCTTCACGCGCTGCTGCATGTCCTTGCCGATTTCCGGCGAGCTGCGCAGTGCACGACTGACGGTAGCTATACTGACACCCAGCTCACGAGCCAGGTCCTTCAACGAAGTCCGATGTTGTCTATTGTTTGCCATAGCAGTTATTTTTATCCGTTTTTAGTTTTCGTTTTCCTATTCGTTTCCGTTTGCGTGCAAAGTTACACAAAATAATGCAATCTTGCAAACGTTTACGTCTTTTTTTTTATCTTTTTTGCTTGTTTTACGTAAAAAAGTCCTTACCTTTGCACCGTGAAATTTCAGAATGAGTAATGAATAGTTGATAATAAGTTAGTTAGAAATCGAATTAGGGGCGTCGTGATGACGTCCCTAATTTTTTGTTATGCTATATAGAAGGTATGACGTTTA
>Ga0247609_10000859_pt1 | contig 39019 bp, 30 predicted proteins | sample 172DNAGHGlowgp2_FD_193487 | JGI IMG/M metagenome (GOLD analysis project Ga0247609, IMG submission 193487) | Sheep rumen microbial communities from Palmerston North, Manawatu-Wanganui, New Zealand - 1728 DNA GHGlow gp2 | ecosystem: Host-associated > Mammals > Digestive system > Stomach > Rumen ... | reverse complement strand
AAGAGTACCCTATCTCCACACAAAAAATAAAAAAAAATTTTTCATTTTAAAATCAAACCGAGATAGACCGGGGGGAGAGATTTTTAAAAATTTTTTCGCAAATAAACCCCGCCGCTCCTCGAAAAAACATGAAATGAAAATCCAAGGCCCGGAAAATTAACAAAAATTTAAAATTATGAAATTATCAGAACATTTCACCCTGGAGGAGTTGACCAGTTCAGCTACAGCCAGGAGATATAATATCCCAAACAATCCTACTCCTGAGGTTGTTGAAAAGTTGAGATCATTATGTCTTAAAGTCCTAGAGCCATTACGTCAGCGATATGGAAAGCCAGTCATTGTCAGTAGTGGATATCGTTCTGTAAACCTGAATATCAAGGTTGGTGGAGTATCAACGAGTCAGCATATTTATGGTGAAGCAGCCGACATCAGGAGTGTGAGTGATAGCAAAGAGGATAACAAGGAGATTTTTGATATTCTCAAGCAGATGATTCGTGATGAAGAGATTTGTGTTGGCCAATTGATCAATGAGTATGATTACAATTGGGTTCATGTTTCTTTGCCGAATAAGAAACATAAAAATGAAATAATTGCTGTAGTATGATAGACGTAGATAAAGTATACAAGAAGTACAACAAAGATGTTCGTACCTACATGAAGAATCTTCTAATGTCTCTTCAGAATCAGTATGGGAATGTGCCAGAAGAATGGAGAATTTCTCTAGATCTCATAGCATTCAATTACAATACTATTCTCTTATGTCAGAAAGACCTGGAAGAGAATGGTTTCAGAGATGGTGAAAAGAGGAATCCAGCAATTACAACTTTGAATAATGCACAATCCTATTTGATCAAATTACTTGGTCAATTTGGTTTAACGATATATTCAAAATCCAAGTTGAAGGATCTCGACACATCAGAGAATATTCTAGATGAATTATTAAGTTAACGATATATGAAGAACGTCAACCTAGAGTATACCTATCAGAGTTATGTTGATGACGTTCTTTCCGGTAAAATAACAGTAGGTAAGAACATCCGCTTAGCTTGTGAAAGGTATGAGGAATTTAAGAGGAATCCCGAATATTATTTCGATGAAGAGGATGTCCAGAAGAAAATTAGAGTAGTATCAAAATTAAAACATTTCACAGGAAAACATAATGGAAAGCCCTTTATTCTGCTACCTTATCAACAGTGGATTATAGCTAATATTTTCGGATTTAAGTATAAGTCAACTGGTCTTAGGGTATGTAAAAAGGTATTCTTAATGTTATCCAGAAAGCAAGGAAAGACAGCATTGGCATCAGCTATTGGTATATTATGTGCTATAGCAGATGGTGAAGGTAATGCAGAAGTAGATATCCTTGCTAATTCTCGTCAACAGGCCAAGATTGCTTTCGATATGACTAGCAATTTTTGTGAAAGTGTTGACAGTAGATCTAAATTATTCAAGAGGTATAGAGATAGTGTTCTAATACCTTCCACCAAGAGTAAGATTCAAGTACTTTCGACAGATACAGCTTCTCTTGATGGATATAACTGTAGTTGTGGTATCATTGATGAGTTCCATGCAGCTAAGAACTGGGATCTTTACAATGTCCTAGTATCATCACAAGGTATGCGTGAACAGCCATTAATGATAGTTATTACGACAGCAGGTTTCTTACTTAGTCCTTTTCCATGTTATGTTATGCGTCAGACATGTATTGACGTTTTGAATGGGGTGAAACTGGATGATTCACAATTTTCCGCAATATATGAAATAGACCCTGAAGATGACTGGAAAGTAGAGGATAACTGGATAAAAGCTGCTCCTTCCTTAGGACAGACAGTTTCTTATGACTATTTAAGAGAACAAGTACAATCTGCTGTTAATAACCAAGCCCTAGAAGTTGGTGTAAAGACAAAAAACTTCAATATCTTCTGCCAGAGTAGAGATATCTGGATTAGAGATGAATATATTACTAATTCTTATCAGAAAGTAGATATGAAAGACTTTAAGGATGAGGATTGTTTCATGGGTGTAGACTTGTCAGCTGTATCAGATATGACAGTTTCTTCGATATTATTTCCTCCAAATCCTTCAAGATCTAAATACCCTGATAAATATGTATTCAAGTCCTATATATATCTGCCAGAAGAGGCTATTGAAGAGAGTGTCAATACAGATTTCTATAAACTATGGAAAAGACAAGGATTCGTTATAAGCACACCTGGAAACGTTGTTGATTATGATTATATTTTAAAAGACCAAATACACATTTATAACGAAACTTATCTTTTAGGTATTGGTTATGACTCTTGGAATGCTACTCAATGGGCGATTAATGCAACAAATGAAGGATTACCACTCTTTCCTTACTCTCAATCTATAGGTAATTTCAACAGACCTACTAAGACGTTTGAGATGTTAATAAAGAATGGAAAGGTTGTTATAGACTATAATCCAGTTATTCGTTGGTCTTTCCAGAATGTAGAGCTTAAAATTGACTTTAACGAGAATTGTAAGCCTATTAAAGCCAACAATGACAATAACAGGAAGATAGACCCTGTAATAGCCATGCTTCAAGCTTTAGGAACCTATTTAAATAATGTTAACTACTCTGATGGTGAAGTCCTATCAGTTTAAAAAATCGAAATCCTATGAATTTTAGAAACTTATTTTCAGGAAAGAAAGCTGAAAAAAGAGCACCATTAGAGGAATCAATAGTAGAATCTTCAGCAACGAGTGTAATATTCGGTACATATCGTCTAGATGGTTCTGCTACATCACTTTCTGCTTTTTTCGCAGCTACAGAATTGATTAGTAATAGTATTGCTCAACTTCCAATCCTAGTGAAGAGAGATAATTCTATTGATACTAATCATCCTATCAATTTCCTCTTCAAAAACACCCTAATCAGTAAGTTCAACTTCATTAAAAAGATGATTGTTGACATTATACTGAAAGGAAATGCCTTTGCCCTTATAGAAAGAGCACAAGATGGAACACCTCTTAATTTAATTTACCTAGAAAATGGAGATGTTGTAGTGAATTATAACAAGTATAAACAGACCCTGGATTATTCTGTTAACTCTAGAAAGATGAAAATCCAGGCAAAAGACATGATTCACCTATATAAAAATGCTCCAGATTCAGTTAATGGACGCTCCTTAATCTCTTATGCAAATGCTGTCCTGGAGCTTGCTAAGGCCACCGATAAGGCTGCATCTAAGTATTATTCATCAGGTTGTGCTCTTCAAGGTGTATTGACAATTAAAGGTGCAAGAAGAGGAGGTAAAGAACAAGCTAGACAGGCCTTTGCAGATACTCATTCAGGTGCTACTGGGTCTGGATTAGTGATTCTTGATGATGATATGTCCTATCAACCCATTAGTGGAAATGCTAATGAGTCTCAGATGTTAGAGGCTAGAGAGTTTAATGTAGAGGAAATTGCAAGATATTTCAACATTAATCCTATTCTATTGGGTGATAATAAAGGTGTATCATATAATTCCATCGAAGCAGCCAACATTGAGTTTATTACTAGAACCCTTCAGCCCTACATCTCATTATGTCAGGATGAATTTAACAGAAAATTAGTCAAGGAAGGTGAGAATATTGAGATTGACTTCGATGAAACTAGTTTGATACTTGGAGATCATAAGTCCCAAGCAGAATACCTACAGAAATTAGTTAGTGCAGGTATTATTACTACTAACGAGGCAAGACATACTCTTGGTTTACCACCTAAGGAAGGCTGTGATGACCTAATTGTGGCTTATACGAAGGTGGAAGATAACAAAATAGGAGAGAAAAATGATGACAAACAAGGAGACGAAGCTGGAGAAGATACAGATCAGGAGTCTTGAAGATGGTCAACCTAGCAGAGTAGTTGAAGGATATGCAGTCCGATTTAATGAACCTTCACAGGATATGGGCTTCATAGAAACTATTCTTCCAGGTGCTATTGACGATTCTGTTATCCAAAGGTCAGATATCTTCGCCAGATTTAATCACAGAGACGATGCAATCCTGGCTAGATCACGTTTTGGCAATGGTTCTCTTATTCTGGAACTGAGAAATGATGGTCTCTATTACTCTTTTGAAGCCCCACATACACAATTTGGTGATGAATTGTTAGAGCATATCAAGAGAGGCGAAATAGACTCTTCATCATTCGCATTTTCATTACCAGAAGACGGAAAAGGTGATAAGTGGAGTCAGAAGGAAGGTAAATATTATCGTACAATCAGCAGAATTGATAGACTGTATGATATTGCTCCTGTCTTCAATGCCGCTTATCCTACAACTTCATGCTCTAAACGTGCTCAAGAAGTCATGGATGCCGGAGAAGAATTAAACAATAAGCTCGATTCAATGATGAGGGAGATTGAAGAGCTGAAAGTTGATATTAAAGAAGATGGAAAAGAATGAAATCCTTCTGAAACAGGAAGAACTCATTAAACGCTGCCAGGAAATCGTTGATGGTTGTAAGGCAGAGATTCGTGATATGACTGTAGAGGAAGAAAAAGAGTTTAACGAGCTGAAGGAAGAGATTAAGAACCTCCGAGATGCTCAAAACAAGCCTGAGGATGAGGAAAAACCAGAGGACGAAGAGCCAAAGGAAGAAGATCCCCAGGATAACAAAGAAGAAGAGAAACCTCAGGAAGATGAACCTGAGGATGATGAGGACAAAAAGGAAGAAAAGTCCGAAGAAAGTAAACGTAATTTTAAATCAAATATTGAAATGGAAATGAAGTATAGTCTTATTAAAGAACTTCGTAATGCTTATGAGACTGGCAAAAAGATCAATCTTGCAGAAGTTCGTGCTTATACTGTAAATGATGAGGGTGAAGATGTAGTACAGACTGATATTTATGACATCTGGGAACCCCTTCGTGAGAAGAACGTGCTTGTACAGGCTGGTGCAAAGTATATCAGTGGTATCAAGAATAACGTTCAGATCCCTTTGATGTCAGCTGTATCCGTTAACTGGGCTGCTGAGACTGGTGCTGCTTCTGATGGTAGTGGTGCTTTCACTTCAAAGAGTTTGTCTCCAAAGCGTCTGACAGCTAAGTATCCTATTTCTCTGGAACTCTTAGCTCAGGATTCTATTGGTGTTGAGGCTGCTATTCGTGCCGATATCGCAAAGGCTCTGAGTGGCAAGCTTGAGGCTACAATCCTCGGTTCAGCTGCTGGTTCAACAACTCAGCCTGCTGGTATTTTCTATGGTCAGACTCCTACTCTGGTTGAGAACTTTGCTGGTCTGACTGCACTTGAGGCTGGTGTTGAGGCTGCTAATGTTTATGGCAATATGGTATATGTGATGTCTCCTGCTGCTAAGGGTGATTTCCGTGCCATGGCTAAGTCAAGCAAGTCTACACAGCTCGTTATGGAAGCTGGTCAGATTGATGGTACTCCCGTTCTGGCTACTTCTCATGTTGCAGGTGCTAATTTCATCTATGGTGATTTCAGCAACCTCGTAATCGCTACATGGGATAACGTACAGCTTGATGTTGTTCGTGATGTTGCTTCAGTAGGTAATGGTGTTGTCACGATCATTGTTAATGCTTTCGTTGACGCTGCTGTTATCCGTCCTGCTGCATTTGCATTCGGTAAGACACAGGCCTAAATTAATTAATTCTGTCTATGTTAATCGACTTACAAACAATAAAATCTCACTTGAATATAGATAGTGAGTATACTGAAGATGACAATTATCTTGAGTATCTTGAAGGTGTTGCCAAAGAAATCATCGAAAAGCACATAGACAGAACTTTTGATGATATCATAGCGGAAGAAGTAGAAATCCCTCAACCACTTCTTCATGCTATGCTTATAATGATTGGCAACATGTACGCGAATAGGGAATCAATATCATATTCACCCGTTTACTCAGTTCCAAATTCACTACAATATATACTTTCACTGTACAGGGATCATTCTAATTTTAACGTATGAGAGCAGGTTTATTAACAGAACCTATTCAGATAATAGAAAATGAAATTATAGTCAATGATTTTGGCGAAGAAACATCAGAATGGGTTCTCAAATATGAAACAAAGGCTCGTGTAGTACATGATGGAGGAACAAGAACAAACGAAAATGACGAGATATATTATACCGGACTCAAGACATTCGAAGTAAGATTTTATGTCCCAATAACGGATTTTGATAGGATTGTCTGGAACGGTACTATCTATCGTATACTGAATATTGATCCTAATAAGGAAAAACAGAAATTAACGATTAGAGCTGAAAAGGTAAATGATTGATTCTTTAAACCTGGGAAAGTATATTTATTCCCAATTAACCAGTTCTGATGAATTAAAGGAACTAGTTGGTAAGAAGATTTACCCTCTCGTCGCTGATAATGATGTTAAGTTCCCATTCATCGTTTACAAGAGATTATCCCTGGAGTCTAACGGCTGTAAAGACGGTTATTATAAAGATATAGCCGAATTTGAGATTAATATTATTACAGATCGTTATGCACAGGGTATTGAAATAGCAAACGTAGTCAGAGGATTACTAGAAAGACAAAAATCACAATATGGTGAAATGGAGATCTCTGATTCAGAATTATCGTTTGCTTCAGAAGAATACAACGAAGGATTTGTACAAACATTACAATTCCGAATGAACATTTTAAAATATTAATACTAATATGGCAAAAATTATTCAAGGCCGCGACCTTATGCTTTTTGACAATGACGGCCACTCTTACGCTTTTGCAACTAATCACACCTTGACTATTACTGCTGAAACGACTGATGTATCAAGTAAAGACCATGGTGTATGGGGTGCTAGTGAAGTATCTCGCTATACTTGGGAAATCACTTCTGAGAATCTGTATACTGTAGATGCTTACGATGATATGTTTGATGCAATGCTCGCTGGCACTGCTATCAATATTCGCTTTGGTTTGAAGACTGAGCAGGTTGATATGAGTAAGAACGTAGCTGACGGTGATCTGTCTCTTCCTTACTGGACTTCTCAGAATTCATATTACAGCGGCAAGGCTATTATCACTTCACTGACTGCTAATGCCAACAACGGTGAGAATGCTACCTTCAGCGTGACTCTGACTGGTACTGGTTCTATCAAGAAGACCACTCCCGCTGTAGAACCTGCTGATCCAAACAATCCTAATCCTTAAACCCCTTTGACAATTAATTTAAGGGAGGTCTTGTTGTATAAACTTGATCTCCCACTTTATTAACCATTTAAAAAATTTGATTATTATGAATATTAATATTAATGAAAAGGATATAGAGTTGAAATTCACGCTTCGCTCTATGATGATGTATGAGAATATTACTGGTAAAACATTTGCACCAGAAGGAATTTCTGATATTCTCACATTTATGTATTGTATAGTAGTTTCTTGCTCAAAGGACTATTCGTTGCAGTTCGATGATTTCGTTGACTGGCTGGATGATAACCAATCTAAACTGGCTGAGTTCTCTGAATGGTTAACCAATGTTGTTAAGACACAGGACTTTTTAAAAAAAAACTAGAAGAGAATAGACAGGGCGAAGATCCAGCTCCAAAGTTAATGTTTCATTACCTATTCAATACATTAGTCTTCCAATTCAGAATCATGGATGTCCCTTATTTTATGGATTCCTGTACTGAATGGGAGATTAATGATATTGTTGAAAATATTCCTTACTTGGACAGAAATCTTTGGGAAACTTCAAGATTAGCGACCTATATGACTGCTCAAGTAAATTCTAGAAAGAAGCTTCAACTCCAAGATATCTGTAAATTTAAGTGGGAAGGACAGGAGATTTCTAATGAACCTAAGGAACATATAACTGAGATCTCTGATTCGGACATCGAAAGACTTAAGAAATTAGCTAAACAATGGGCAAAGTAATATACGATACCTCTGAGATGAAAAACTTCTATCCAGAGTTGAAAGAGAAGGTAGACAAAGCCGTTGTTGCAGCTGCTGTTCAGATTAGAGATAGAGCTAGGACATTATTCACTAATGCCCAAAACCTCTATAAACACAGAACCAAGAATTATAAGAAATTGAAAGAAGGTATTAATATCGGTAAGTTTAATCGACAAAACTCTTCTATCAAAGTTCATGCCCTTGGTTCAAAGAGTCAACAAAACTCTTACAAGACTAGATTCTTTGTTGGCGGTACAGTCTATAGAAAACAAACGAAAGTTGCAAAGAAACCCGTAAAACCATATTCTAAAGGCTATATCAAGGCCAATGATGCAATTGATCACAGTATGCAAAACGCAGGAAACTACCTAGATAGATTTATAAAGAACGCTATAAAACCTTGATAGATTATGTCTAGAAATAATTTAACTGCGGTAGTTGGAGCGGATACTACTGGCTTGGAGAAATCAATTAACCAGGCCAAAGCTACTCTTGAGAAATTTAGTAAAGAGGCTAAAAAAGCTTCCAACTCGATAAAAGAACAAACAGGAGCGTCAAATGAACAAGTCGCTGCCTATAAAAGATCTGTCAGGGCTTTGGAGAAAGTTCAGTCAGGATCCATGGAGGCTACAAAAGCTGAAAAGGCCCTGGCAAATCAAGTTAAACAATTAAAAGATCAATGGAACTCGCTTAATGATACCGCTAAGAGATCAGATTTTGGAAGATCAGTTTCCAATTCTTTTTCTTCTGCACAGGTAAAATTAAAACAAGTTCGTGATGAAGTTGCCAAAACGAAAGAGGCATTAAGAAACTCTGGAGATTCGGTTAACGCATTTAATAATACTTGGGGTGGACTTAATACAGGTCTACTCAAAGCTACAAGCGGAATACAAAGTACAGGAGGAGCACTGTCTGCACTATCCGCTACTTCTAAAGGATTTGCTGCTACAACAGGAATAGCTACAGCAGGATTACACTCAATGAATGTATCCTCTGGACTAATGGCAACAGGACTCACTGCTGGTACTGGAGCATTAGGTATGGCTGCTACTGGTGCTGTGAAACTAGGTAAAAATCTTATTGAACTTGCTGATAGAGCTAAAGAATTCGATAAGATAACACTTAGCTTCAAAGTAAATGGACTTAGCGACCAAGAAGTAGATAAACTAAAACAAAAAATAAAAGAGATTGCTGATGAATTTAACATGACCAAAGAACAAGTAGTTGCGGTCATGAATACTGTTGGCAATCTAGCTCCACAATTAAAGAAAAATGGTGATGCATTAGCCTATGTTTCTAAAGCTGCAATACAATTAGCTAATGCCGCCTTAATCCCAGTCGATAATGCTGCTAGAGCACTTATTACAGTACTAACTCAAATGGGTGTATCAGTAGCAGAATCAGAAAATATCGTCACGGCTCTCGCTGAAGCAGCAAAAAATGGTACTGCTGATGTTGACTATCTTCAAAGAGCTATTGGAGAATGTGGTAAACAAGCTGCAAATGCTGGAGTTTCCTATACAGAGTTAATCTCTACAATAGAACACCTTGCTCCATCATTCTCTAATCCTACTGAAGCTGGACAAAAACTAGCACAAATCTTTGAGGCATTAGGAAAACAAGCTAACGATAAGTTTAATCCAGCAGTTGTAGGTCTTGATCAAGCATTGGAAAACTTAGCCAATGCACATCTGTCTACGGCTAAGATGGCAGAACTTGTAGGTGATGCTAATGTCGAAATGCTGAAAACCATGATTGAGGGTAGACAGCATATTAAAGACTTCGAAGATGGATTATTCAATGCCGCTGCTGCTGCTGAGAAAGCTGCTGAAAACATAGAGAAAACAAAAGGAAGATACGATGGCGTTAAGAAAGCATGGGAAGGTTTCAAAGACTCCCTTGCTGATACTAAAATTGTCGGAAAAGTATCTGATATCTATGACAAAATCCTAGCCAAAATAGAAAGAGGAATAGAAAAGACCGGAAATGGACTTAAGAAATTCCTTGACTATGTATATGATGGTATCTCTTTTACTACAAAAGCTGCCGTTATTGGATGGAAATACGCTGCTAAAAATGGAGTTGGTGCAATTAAAACCGCTTGGCAGAATTTCATCAAATACATTACTAGTGGTAAATTAGGAGAAGCTACCAAGACTACGTTTTCCGGACTGAAAGCTGGCCTCAATATTATGAAGGAAGCTATTCTTGATTTTATTAAGAATGGATGGAATAGACTTAAAGAAACTTTCCTAAATAGTATCATTGTAAGAGGCTGGAAAAATACTGTAGACTTTATTAAGCAAGGATGTCATAATATCAAACAAAAGATACATGACACTATTGTTAATGGCTGGGAAAAATTAAAACAAAAATTCTTAGACTCATCTATTGTAGTAGGATTTAGAGCTACTATTAAAGTTATTCATGAAGGTCTTAAAGCTGCTAGAGACGCTTGCATTAACTTTATTAAACAAGGATGGGAAAAATTAAAAGTAGCATTCTTAGATTCTACCCCTGTTCAAGCATGTAAAACTGCTTGTGATAGTATATGCAACCAGATAGATAGAATTGGAGATCATATTTCAAAGACAGCTGAAAAATGGCAGAAGTTTGGTCAATTCCTCTCTAAAGCCGGCATGTGGAAAGATTATCTTAAAGCTGCTGGTATTGCTATAGCTGGAGATGCTTTTGGTGGTAATAAGAAAGGACATCCAAACGCAGGTCGTAATCCTAAAAATACTGGATCATTAGTCGGAGACCTAATGAAGTCTTCCAATGATATTGCCAATAAAATCCAAGAAGAAGCTCCAGCAGTAGAAGAAGCCGTTAAAGATGCTGTTAAAGAAGGATTAACAGAAGGTGCTCAAGAAGGTGCAGAAGAAGTCAAAACTGCTGCTCAACAAGCTGCTGAAAATATTCAAGAGAATATTAATCAAGCTGTTGACGATGCCATGGATATCGATGACATATTCAATGAATTCGAAGTTAAAATGGCAGGGGCATCAAAACGTGCTGCTGACAAATTAAAGAAAGATGTTGAAGAAGGACTCGATGAAGGGGTTGACGATGCTTTAGATATTGAAGAGATCCAGAAGAAATTCGATGATATCTTTAAAGGTGCTGATGCAGCAGAGCTGGAGAAGACACTGAAAGATGCTATGGATGCTGGTCTGGATGACGAAGATATTATAAAAGTATTCCAGGAAGCAGCACAACGAGCTAAAGAAGCTTGGGAAGAAATTGACAAGAAAGCTCAAGAGGCAGGAGAAGATTTTGATGATGCCTTGAATTTCGAAAAGATTGAAAAGGAATTCGATGATATTCTCAGTGGTCTCAAAAAGAAGACTGAAAAGCCTATTGAACAAGGTGTAGAAGAAGGTGTCAAGAAAGGTGTCGAAAATGCAGGAGCAGAAGTAAAAGAAACCGTAGATGATGCTATTGATGATGCTGTTCAAAGTGCTGTAGAAGATGGTACTGAAGACGCTAAGAAAGAAATCAAGAAAGATGTAGAGGAAGCAGTAGAAAAAGGTACTGAGGAAGGAATGAAGAAAGGCGCTACCAAGTTCAAAAAGAAAGAACAAAGCCAATCTTCAGGCGCTGCTCCAACAATGGGACATCCTACTCAACAAGCTGATACGTCTGGTGCTGGTAAGATTAAATTCCAGAGACTTGGTGCTGATGATTATCTGAAACGTCTAGAGGAACAAGCAAAAGCAAGAGCAGAAGCAGAAAAGAAAGCTGCTAAAGCTATGGAAGAAGCTGTTGGTGCTTCATCTGCTGAATCCGTCGTTCAAGGTACTAAGGAGGTAAAGAAGACTACTAATGAAGTAAAAGAAGCTGCTAAGAAAGGTTCTGAATTTGCTGAACAAATCAAGAAAAAGATGGAAGCAGCAGCCAAGGCAGTTAATGAATCATTAGGAGCAAAACCCAAACCTGTTTCTGAACCTGGTGAAATTCCTTCTCCTGATCTTAGTGGTGGAGGATCTTCAATAGGTGGAGGAGGAAGTAGACCAAGAAATAGAAAGAGAAAAGGTAAACCAACAGGAAATCCTAAAGGTAAAGGATCTGCTGAATCTACTGCTGGAATAGACGTAGGTATTTCACAAACTGGTGCTGAACTTGAAGGACTCGGTAAGGGAGCCGAAAAAGCTGCTGAATCTACTGCTAAATTAGGTGGTGGATTGAAAGGCATGCTCGGTAATCTTAAAGGTGTTGCAAGAGCCGCTGGTTGGGTTGGAGCTACATACATGGCCGTAGATGCTCTCAAAGATGGAGCTAAAACAGCCATGGACTTTAACTCAGCTATGTCTATGCTTCAGGCCGTCACTGGAAAATCTGAACAAGAACTCGCAGCACTGAAAGAACAAGCTCTGGAATTAGGTGGAACAACAAAGTACTCAGCTACTGAAATTGCTTCTCTTCAAATAGAACTCGCTAAGTTAGGTTTCGATCCTACACAGATCCAAGAAATGACTAATAATGTTCAGAACCTTGGAACTGCACTTGCTACAGACCTAGGATCTGCTGCATCTCTTACTGGTGCTACCATGAGAATGTTTGGTCTAGAAGCCAAAGACTCTCAAAGGATCGTAGACGTATTCGCCGCCTCTTGTTCTAAATCTGCACTTGACTTCTCATACCTAGAATCAGCAATGTCTACTGTAGGACCCGTTGCTAATGCATTCGGACTTACACTAGAAGATACTGTTGGCTTACTCGGTACACTTTCAAATGCTGGATTCGATGCATCATCAGCAGCTACAGCAGCTAGAAATATTATCCTTAACCTGGCTGATTCTAATGGAGCCCTAGCTAAAACTCTAGGAAGAACCGTCACGTCAGGAAAAGATATGCTCGTTGCTCTGAGAGATCTTAAAGCTGGTGGAATCGATCTTGCTACAGCACTTGAACTTACCGATAAACGCTCTGTTGCCGCATTTAATACAATGATGGAAGGAGCAGAGTCTGGTTATGAATTAATGGATGCCCTCTATGCAGCAGATGGAGCCGCCCAGAAGATGTCTGATACTATGGCCGATAACCTCGAAGGAGATGTTGCAGGTCTTAAATCAGCATGGGAAGCCCTGATGCTGGAATTATTCGGAGGACAAGACGTAATCAGAATGCTCGTTCAGGAAATTACTGACCTTATCCGAATACTCCTGGAAAATATGAAAGCCGTTAAGGAAGTCTACGATGAAGTAGAAATCCTAAAATGGACTCTCAAAGGTTTCCTCACTGCTTGGGTATTCGTTTGGAATGCTGCACTAGCACTTATTAAAACTGTTGTCAAAGCTTCAATCGGTGTTCTTGAAGGACTCTATTATGCATTGACATTCAGATTCGGAAAAGCTAAAGACGCTGTTGTTAAAAACGCTAAAGACATCGGACAAGCTTGGGTTGACATGGCCAAGAAGTCCATAGAACAAACAGAAAAAATCTGGAAAGACACTCCAGAACTTACTGCGGAAACTAAAATCCAACAAACAACTGAAGGCAATAGTATGCCAGCAGTTAATCCTATCTCTCCTCCTCCAAAGAAGAAAGAGAAAACGGATAATAAAGGCGGAAAAGAAGAAACAGTATATGATGAAGGTTCTATTGGAAAACTTGAACAGAGGATATCTAAACTACAAGAAGCCTTAAAAGCTGCTCCAACATCAGCTCTTAGACTATCCATCCAAAGAGAAATTGAAGCATTAGAAAAACAAAAGTCAGATATTGAACTTGAATTAAGACCTGAACTTCCAGAAGGTTCACTCGCTAAGATCAATAGAGATATCCAAGATCAAGAGAGTCTACTGGAACTAGCTGTCGATGATCAATCAAGGAAGAAAATCCAAGATACTATCGATAAACTGACAGGACAAAAAGAAGCTATTGAATTAAAACTTAAACCAGTCGTTGAACAGAAAGATCTAGAAACACTGGCAGAGTCTATTCAAGAACATAAGATTCAGGTTCATGCGAATGTTATAGCAGAACAAACAACTGTACAAAGACAAACTAAGGGAGAAAAAGCTCAATCACAAGCCGGAATGTTGAAAGAAGAATTAGACTTCCATCAACAAATTGTTAAAGCACATAAGGATGAATATCAACAAATCCAAGCTAAAATAAAAGCTGGAGGTATCCTTAATGCTAATGAACAAGAACTGGCTAATGTGTATGAAGAAGCCGTTAAACAAGTCGATAGATTAACAGCAGCATATGATAAAGCTTCAAAGGCTGCAATGGTTCTACAAACAAAGTCTCAATTCAAAAAGGCTCTCTATAATGGAGTAAAAGGAACTATTGATACACTAGGAGGACTTAATGACTCTGTTTCTTCTGTCGGAAATACTTGGAAGAACCTTGCTGAGAACTGGGAAGATATGACCCCATTCGAACAAGCTACTCAAGGTATTTCAGCTGTTATCGGTACTATCCAAGAAGCTATGTCCGCTTATGAAAGTATCACTGAATTAATACAACTGTTCGGAGATATTTCAGCAGCATCCTCAGCTAAGAAGGTTGCAGCAGATGAAGCAGAAATGGCTATGGATACTACTAAGACAGCTACAGAAACAGCTAACCTTGGTACTAAGCTGGCAAATGATGCAGCAGAGAATACTAGTGAAATTGGTAAACTCGGAGTGAAAGAAGCTGGAGCTATCGCATCAGCAACTTCATCTGGAGCTTCATTACCATTCCCTGCTAATATCGCTGCTATCGCTGCTGGTATTGCTGCCGTTGTCGCTGCTTTCGCTATGGTATTCTCTTGCTTCGCTGAGGGTGGTATCGTATCTGGTGCAACTCATAATGGAGACTATAACCTAGCAAGAGTAAACTCAGGAGAAATGATCCTCAATGGAACTCAACAGAAAAGACTATTTAACCTACTTAATGGTTCAGGCGGAGTAGTCTCTTCCAATACTCCTAAAGGACAGGTTGATTTCAAAATTAGAGGTAAAAATCTTGTGGGTACTCTCAGGAATACTAATAGAAGAAATTCACATATATAATACGATGAGATATATTGGACGATTTAAAACGATTAAGGAAGAAACTATCCGGGTTGAAATAAACTCGGGTAGACTTCCGAGATCTGAAGTAAGTGAGATTCAGGATGATTATACACTGCCTGATTCTAATCAGATCATATATAAAACATATCAACCTGTCGGAAACTCAGCCTATACAAGAGCAGCTATTTCCGGTGGAGCATATTCAGCCTGGATTGAGACTTCTAAAATAGATTCATCCACTCAAACTAATGGACAAACTACAACATTCGATGGCGTTTCATATACAGGACTGAGACTCATAGAACATATCACTGATAAGAATACAGGAGTTTTGAAATTTGGAGGACAAATAAATATGATCTCCAGTCTATTCTATGGAGATCCGAACGTTGAACAAGTATTTATCCCATTGTCCTGTAATGTCCTGGGATACCAAGCTCTGTGTCAATGCTATAGACTAACAACACTGAGACATAATTCCTTGACAAAATTCGGATACCAATGCTTGTTTAACTGTTCTTCATTAACTAATTTCGAATTCCTAACTTATTCTAGAACTAAATATATCGGAGAAGAAGCCTTTAAATCCTGTACTTCACTGGCTATTGAGAATCTTATCATAGACTGCCCAATAGAAAGAGAAGCATTCAGAGATTGTAGACAAATCAAAAGAGCAGAAGTCCATAATGTTAATATTCCACAATCTTGCTTTGCATCATGTGAATCAATGACAGAAATGGAACTGTTCGGTGTTCCTGTTGTAGAAGAAGGAGCTTTTACTGGTTCATTTAATCTGGAGAAATTTACACTCCTAGACGGAATTCCAACACTGGGGGGATCAAATCCAGCTTCAACAACATTCAGTAATATTAAACAAACAGGACTAATCTATTGTGATGAAGAAGATCCTTATACTCCTTGGTTAACTTGTCTACCAGGATGGACCGTTCAAGATGGTGTGAAAGAACTCCTATTCGCTGGAGAAGCACCTGTAATGATTGAACAAACCTCTTCTGATGGAATCTTTACACCAATCAAGAGTAGAGCAGCAACAATCACATTACTTACACAAATTCCATACTACGACATCTATACAAGTACTGTTCAAGGTACAACAGTAGATATCTCTAATCTTTCAACTGGACAAGTTCTATTCTCAGGATACTTGACTCCATGCCAATATAATCAACCTTATGTCGGATTGGATGAACTAGAACTTGAAGCTGTTGATAAACTTAGCTCATTGGAAGATATTAAGTACTCCTATATGAGAGGCTCAGTTTCTATTGTTTCAATGATAGACCTGATCAAATACCTCATTCATAATGTTGCTGGATATACAGGATCAATCTATGCTCCAAAACTCCTAAGCTCATATACAGGAAGAGCTTTTGAAAATGAATATATATCAGACGAGAATTTCTATGATGATGACGATGAACATACTCCTTGGTCTTGCTATGAAATCCTAGAAGAAATCTGTAGAATCTATGGTGTTTCAGCAGTACCTTACGGAGAAGATGTATATTTCCTAGATGCTAAAATCAGTAGTAGACATGGTATTTCATATCCTTCACTATCACAAACAGATAATGGAAAATTACAATACTATAACTACGATACAAAAGAAACCGTAGACTTACTCGTCAGAAAAACTATTGGTCTTGAAGATTATCTCGGAGACCAACATGATATAGAACTAGAAGAGGTTTATAATAAAATCTCTGTCTCTGCTAATATCTATGAAATTGATAAAGATGATATCCTAACTGATCCCCTGGATGATACTGAAAAAGAATATATCCCAGGAGCTGATGGATCATATTGGTATCATATTGCAGATTCTGATGATTTCGAAATCAGAACTAAAGCTTTCAAATTAACAGAAGGACAACAATGGAGATCTAGATTCTTTTCAATAACTAATACACAACAATCAAACGCTAATATCATTGAAAATGCTGGTGATTGGAATGTCTGGCTAAAAGAAGTTGATTCATATAATGATGGATCTGGAGGAGATACTGTTAATACAATATGTGCTCTCCCTACACAATTCTTCTCTTATGACTGTACAACTACCATGCCGTATAAAGCAGATTGGAATGATTGTATAAGTATCTATACACAGCCCAAGAAATTCAATGATATGCATCCCCAAACCTATAATGATTTTAGCCAATGGCAGACTAATATTGGAGATTGGTTCGAGAATTATTATTGCAAAAACTTCTTTGTACCTATCCTAGAATATGTACAACCAGAACCAATGAGATATAATACTCCTAATGTCTATTCACAAAGATCATACCTTGTTTTCAAAGGAGATCTTCAGTATGGTAATAATCATGATCACTACTCTTGGTCAAAAAGAGATGATGAATGGTGGTATCTAACTTATCCTCTTAGTGCTATTAACGTAAGTAAAATAGACATTAAAGGAAGAAATAGAGGGGATGCTAATTTCAATAAAGGATGGCCTATGTTATATTGCCAACTTCAAATAGGAAATAAGTATTGGAATGGACGTACATGGCAGACTAATGCTTGTAGATTCGGTATTCCATATCATGAGAAGAATGTGGTAAATGAAGATGAACGATTAGCTCTCTTCACTTGGAATAAACCAGTCACAAACCATGATTATACTTATGGAATTGAAGAAGAAGGATGGGCTATTCCATTGTTCAATTTGTATGATGATGGTGATATAAGATGGGGTACACAAGTAGACCTTTTCGGACCACTTAAATTTACTATCTTTACTCCTATTCAACCTTGGGACTATCAATATCAAGTTTGGGGATCAACATTATATCAGAACCTGAAGAGAATGAATCCTATCATTTATATGCAAGGATTAAATCTTATTCTGAAAACTGTTGATGTTAGTACAGGATGGTTCCATAAGAATGAAGAAGAGGAGAAAGAAGAAGATGATGACGTAATCTATAGCAATATCATTAACCTCAATAATGTTAAAGAAATAGATGATATTGAAGTAAAGATTAATTCATGGTGGGAAAAGAAACCTAATGCCAGATCATATATTATCATTGATTCTTCAGAAGGAACATATAAATATAATACAAATGGTTTCTATGATCCCTATACTGCTAATAGAAGATTACCAGAAGAAATGATCATAGAACGATATTTTGAACATCATAGCAGTCCTAAGAAGAAATATAATTGTCAGGTTAGAGGCTATTATCCACCTTACAAAGTATGTGAGGCTACAGCAATAGGTTCAACCAGATTTATTGTCGATGCTCAGGACTATGATGTTAAATCAGATCAAAATACTATTTCACTAATTGAATATTAATTATGGAAGAAAATAAAAAACTTGATTCTACCTTGGAAGCATTTGTTGAAGAGTATAGATCTTCCATTAAAGCAAAAGGTGGAATAGAAACAAGAGACGATAACCCTACTGTAATCACCTGGAAATATAATGGAACAGATTATACTACAGGTGATACGGTAGTAATTTCCACTGATGCTTCCGCTAAAACTATTCAAGCTGGACAAACATTCATTCCAAGTACAGAAACTATGTCCTGGGGTAATGACCTTTCAACTAATGATATTGTAAGTAGTTGTATATTCAGTAGTACAAAAGGCTCATGGCAGAATGTTAGTATCGGTATTAAAGCAAATACAAGCGGAGAAGCTAGAACAACTACCTTTCATGAAAAGAAAGCTGGTGGAAATAATATATTCACAATAACAATAAACCAAGCTGCTTCAGAAGAGGCAACTTATACAATTAGATTTTTAGACTATGACAACTCAGTACTTAAAACGCAGTCTCTTAGTGCTGGTGAAACTCCTACTCCTCCTGCTAACCCTAGTCGTAGCGGTTATAGCTTTAGTGGTTGGAGCCCTACCATTTCTACTGTTAGTGGGGATCAGGACTATATTGCCCAATATAATCAACTTGGGCAAATAGGTATATCCTCTATTTCAGATGATAATTGGTATTGGTATTCTGCTGGTGCTACAGTAGAAACAGCACCAATATTTTATTTCATTGGACGTGGACCTGGTTATACTTCAAACAGATACAATACTTTCTCTGTGAAATCACCTGTATCTGGAAACTTTGCTTATTATTCTGGAAGTGATTTATTTGATTTATATTATGGAGATCCTCAACAAGCTGGAAATACTATAGCCCTAACTGCTAATGTTGCTACTACTTTCGGTATTGAATCAGGAAGTAATACTACATTTGAAACTACAGTATATAGATTACCTGATGGAGGATATGTAAAATTTGCTCAGAGAATCGCTCAAGGAAATGATCCAACACATGTCAGAGGTTATACATTCCAAAGTGATGAATTTACTCTACATAGCTATGTTGAATTACCACATCAACCAAGTGGAAGTATTGTAGACCAAGATCCTGATGACTTATTCCAAGGAACATTGCCAACAAAAGAAGGTTATACCTTTGCTGGATGGGTTCCTACAGTAGCATACAGAAACTCTTGGCAAACATTCATTGCTACATGGACAGTTAATCCTCAGGCAACATGGACAATAAGATTCCTGGATTATGATGGAACAGTAATAAGCTCCGATACTTATACTAATGGAGATCAAATAACAGTTCCCTCCAATCCAACAAGAACAGGTTATACATTCTTAGGTTGGTCTCCAGAAGTTAATACTACTGCTACAGCCAATCAAGATTATACTGCTCAATATATAAAAGATCCTATTGGTGTTGTCTATAATGGTACTACAACATACTTTAATTCAGCAGAGGGAGTAAGTCATGCTTATATTACATGGAAAGGATTTAGTGCAGATTCTAATGGACTTAATCTAACTCTGACTAGAACTCCTGTAAGTGGTGAAAGATTTGATAGTAGAAACTGGTCAGGTAATACATCTAATACTATTGGAATAACCAGATCAAATGATACTAATGGATATTCTGTTATTAATGGTACAGCTGTTATACACTATTCTGTTAATAATGGTTCTGATGGAGAGTGGGTTCATACTCTGAGATTTACAGATTCAGATGGAAATTATACCTATCTGCATATCCATATAACTAGACAACAACTTGATTCTTATACTATCAGATTCCTAGATTGGGATGATACTGTACTTAAATCTGAATCAATGTTGGAAGGTCAAACTCCAACACCTCCTACTAATCCAACAAGAATAGGATATAACTTCACTGGATGGAGTCCTAGTATAACAACAGTATCACAGGATCAGGATTATACAGCTCAGTATGTTGAATCTAGTACACCTGTTTATACTGTCAGATTCTTGGATTATGATGGAACTGTTCTAAAGAGTACATTATACGAACAGGGAGATACAATTGTTCCTCCTAGTAATCCTACACGAGAGGATTATAACTTCACTGGATGGAGTCCTAATTTACCTTCAGGAGCAACAGCAAGTCAAAATCAAGATTATACAGCACAATATTCAGCTGTTTCTCAAGATCCTACAACAGTCACCCTGAAGATTAATGGAGCTGATTTTGAGCCAGGTAGTACTATTACTTTGTCTGGTTATAGTGGAGATGGAGCTTCTTATGATATTGGTCAGTCATTCATTCCTTCTAATATTACTGGTTCCTGGATAAATACAATCCCTTACGGAAGTTTTGTTCAATCATTCCTATTATCCAGTACAAAGGGATCATGGCAGAATATTAGACTAACATTAACAGAGAATACTACAGGAGAGGATAGAACCCAGAATTTTACTATTAAAGTAGGAACTGGCAATAACTATCTCTTCAATATCGTAGTTGGTCAGAATGCAGGAGAAGGTGGAGGATCAGGTGGAGAAGGACCATTTACAATAACCTTCGTTGATTATGATGGAACGGTAATCAGTACAAATACATATGCTAAAAACGCTACTATTACTATTCCAGCTACACCTTCACGTTCAGGATATACATTCACTGGCTGGTCTCCAAATGTAAGTTCTACTGCTGTTAGAGATCAAGTTTATACAGCCACCTATGTTGAGGGAGAAGGACAGGACATTGGAACAGGAGAATTTTTGGTAAGATTCCTAGATTGGGATGGATCAGTTTATTCAGCTCACAGGTATGATAGAGGTGATACTATTGTCAAACCTAGTGATCCGACAAGAACTGGTTATACCTTCACTAAATGGAATCCTACAGTACCTACCACTTGTACAAAGTCTGCTGATTATACTGCTCAATATAAGATTAATTCTTATACTATTGTCTTCAAGTCTTGGGATGATACAGTATTAAGCAGTAAGAAGTATGAGTATGGTAGTACAATTGAAGTTCCTACTCCGCCAAAAAGAATTCACTATAAGTTCAAAGGTTGGAATCCTACAGTAAGTACAGTAGCAATAGAGGATATTACTTATGTTGCTGTCTATGAGTACACTGAATATACCATGACCTTCATTGATTGGGATGGTACTGTTCTTCAGAGTTTTACTTATACCGAAGGAAGTATTGCAGCTATTCCAGTTCCTCCAGATAGACCTGGTTGGAAATTTGTAGAATGGCATTTGCAGTATACAGATGAAAACGGTAATATGACTTATATTGCTGTTTACACTGAGATTGGTATAAAGATAAAATTCTACTCATGGAACGGGGATTTACTACAAGAGACAGTATATTCTTATGGAGATACTATTTCTGTTCCTACACCTCCTGAAAGAACTGGATATGAATTTGACACCTGGTTTCCTGAAATAGATCCTATTGCTCATGAGGATGCAGAATATACAGCATTCTATAATAGAGTATATACAACAAAGTGGAATTTCTATGTTGATGATGTTCTCGTACAGACTTATCAAGAGACTGATGTTGAACAATACCTGGAGAAGGATTATGAACAATATGAGATTAATCCTACAGCAGGTTCAAAGCCAGGATTCTATTTTGAGGATTGGGTTTATATTGGAGTTGAAGAAGATGATGAGACTAAGACAAAGATCTGGAAGTTTGAAGGGAAATTTACTCAGAATGCTACGTTCTATAATTTCTATGATTCAGACAGGAGAACAATGCTCTATAGTTATACCTATCCTGGAATTGGAGGAAGTGATTATTCTTCCTATGTCAATCCAGGAACTCCAACAAAGAGAGGATATAAATTCCTGAACTGGACCTTATTTGAATCTAGTGGAAACAATTATTCTTATTATGCTTCATGGACTCCTTGGGGTTTTAAAGCTAACACTAGACCGAATATGCCCAGAAACAAATATAAATATTTCTTAGTATAATGGCAAGTATAACACTAGAAACCCTAGATACTAGAATCAGTACTCTAGGTGAAAGTTTAAATCAGCAGGCAAGAAATCTGTCCTTGCATATTGCTGACGCTGAAGATGACATTAACACTATCAATGGTCAAATCCGAGCACTTCAAAATGCAGATACTGAGCTTCACCAAGAGAACCATGACATAGAAGTTGTGGTTAACTCTAATGAACAAAGAATCGGTTTCTTGGAGAATAAGGATGGTACTCATGACAATGCTATTACTGAACTTGGAGAAGACATTAAGGATCTTCAAGACCAGATAGATGAAATGGACGTCGAACATCATGAAGAATTACACCTCCTTGCGAATGCTATTGACAATCATAGCGATCATATTGAGAGGTTGCATTTGATCCAGGCTGCTTTTCCTGAGATGGAAGTCATGACAGAAGAAGAATATGAAGCCTTAGGAACTCCAGAGCCTGATGTATTCTACTTTACATACGAAGAATAATGGCACTCCTAATTGACAAAAAAGAAATAACACAAGTCATAGCCAGACAGAGAGTTATTACAGAAATTTGGCATGGAGCTGAATTAATCTGGCAAGCTATTAGATCTTGTTTTGGAAGTGGCATGTGGATACCTGATAAACCCTGGACTTATAATGAGGGTTGGAAAAGAAATAAAAAACATTAATTTATTATGGGAAAGAAAATAATTACTACCGACATTCCTAGTTTAGCTGTGTCTTGGGAAAATTATTCTGGTGAGAGCGTTGAGAAGTTTATTAAAAGAGAACTTGGGAATGCTTGCGGATATATTTACAGATCCCCACAGAAGGAAGGTGATTATTACTATCTTTACGGATTCAGAAATCAAGATGAATGGGATGAATGGTTGAGTGGAGAAGATATTACTCCTCTTTTCAAAGTTCAATTACCGAATCTTGAAAATGACACCTTCACATCTTATCTTTACACAAACAGCAATACTAATAAACTTGTGAATCTTGGTGCGGGAGTTTCTGTTAATCTTCGCTTTACTTCAACTCAGAGTAATCCTACAACAGGAATAACCTCTGATACAAACAATGAAGGAACACTTATCATTATGCGTTCAGCTAATGGTTCCGCTTTTGTTGAAGTTGCAAGAAGAACAATTCAATCTCTTCCGTATCAGAATACAGAAGCTTATACTAGTATTGACATTACTCCGTATCTTCTTGACGGAAATAACAAAATTAGATTTAGAGTAGAAGATAATGTAAATGGTACTATCTCTAACAATATTACCTTCAATAACATTATCAATACTACTCTTCGTGTCCAAAGTGCTACAGATCTTACACAACCTCTGAGATCAATGAGCCTTCAGTATTATATTGAAGGACAGGTTGCTAAGACTCTGAACCTTAGAATTACTAGTGATGGAGTAGCAGAAACATTCTCACTTCCTATTGGAGAAGCTACTTATATTGAAGTTCCTTATACTGCTATCATCGATCATGCATTTACTACTGGAGTTAAAACAGTAGAAGCCTGGTTAAGTGTGGATGATACTGTTCTGGAATCATTACATATCACTAGCCAATTCTATTATATAAGTGATGCATCAAATGAAGGTGTAATCGTTCTGAATAATGTTGCAAGAAACATTACCAATTACACTAATACGAAATTCTTTGATTTCACTCTGTATAATAAGAATAGCGATGTTGAAATTACAGTTGGTGATGGCAGTAATACATATCTGACCTATACATACACTAACTGTCTTGTTGGTACAGTTTATTCATTTAATAATACACTGGAAATTGAATCTATCCTGGATACACTTGATCTTACAGTCCAGGTTAGAACAATTGACCAAACAGAGACTTATAGTATCACAGTGGATAATACAGAAAAAATGACTCCAACTGAAGGAGCTGACTTTATTCTGAATCCTAAAGTTCGTTCTAATAGCGAAGCAAATCCGAATACTATAATCAATGCAGCTACTGGTCTCTCTGAAACTAGTACATTCTCTAACTTCTCCTTCATTAATGATGGTTGGGTAGAAGATGAAGATGGTATTAGAGTACTCAGAATTCCTGCTGGTAAGTCTCTGGAAATTGAATATGATCCACTCGATACTCTGACTAATGGTACTACTATTGAGTTAGACTATAAGGTGAAGAATGTATTCAATGATGATTCCGTAATTGCTAAGTTCTGTACATATAATCAGGGAGGTAATCCTGTTGGTTTCGAAATGAAGTCTACTGAAGCTGTCTTTATGACTGTGGATAATCAGACTAAGAGAGACCAGGATGTTATGTTCCAGGAAGATGTCAGAACTCATATGGCAATCAATATCGTTCCTAATCTTTCTGGTTCTGGTTTGAATTATGTCCGTATCTTTATCAATGGTGTAATGAACAGAGAAATGACTTACGCTAGTGGAGATACATTCGAACTGGAAACTCTAAGTATGATATTCGGTTCACAAAATGCTGACCTGGATATTTATAGCATTAGAGTATATAAGAAAGGTTTGTCAGCATCAGATGTCAGACAGGATTATATGTCAAGTCTTCCTACAATTGAAGAGAAGATTGCATTTAAGACTGTAAATGATATTCTGTCTGCTAATGGAACAATCTCTTTCGATAAGGCAAGTGTTAAGTATAATACACTTGTTTGGACAGGTTCACATCCTGAATATAGCACTGGTAAAGTTGACTATATCGGAGACCTGGCAATTAATATCCTTGACGATCCTGCTCATTCTGGTACTATTAATGGAATGAAGATTAGTGGTCAGGGTTCATCTTCTCGTGGTTATTGGAAGTGGAATCATACCTTCAAGTTCCAAGAGAATTCAAAATGGACTGATGGAAATGGATCAGTACACAACGATGGTTATAGACTAACTGAAGATGATCCTGCTGGTAAAGAACTTGTTTCTAAACTGAACTGGGCTTCTTCTATGCAGAGTCATAAAATCGGTTCTACTGCTCTGTATAATGATCTCTGGAAAGATGTGATTGGTGGAAATACTATCACAAAGACTCAGGGAAGTGAAAATGCAAGAGTAGCTGTTCATGAGAAACCATTCCTCTATTTCTTCAAAGCTTCTGAACAATCAAATCCTGTCTTCGGTGGATTAGTCACTTTCGGTTCTGCTAAAGGTGATAAGACTACATGGTTAGGAAATGATACTGCTGTTTGGGAGAATAACTACCTGATGTTGGAAGGTTCAGATAATGGTATGCCTCTGCTTTGTAGACAAGTACCCTGGATCGAAGATGAAGTTTCTTATGACAGTGAGGAGAAGTTCTATGTTTATGCTAATCAAGGAAACTGGGACTATGTTCTCGGTAATAAGAATAGACTAAACTACTTCATTGCTGCTTCTAACTTTGTTTATCTACATAGTCCTGCTCTGCGTCCTTATACTGGTGTAGACATGGATCCTGCTGTTCAATATTGGGATAAAACTACTGGTAGAGTTATCCGTTATGATCATATTACTCAGGATTGGGTTGATGCTGGTATAACAAAGGATGAGAATAGCGAAACTGGTTATTCCACTCTGAACATTGTAGAACAAACAGGTATTAGTATCACTGGCTCTTACGAAGTTGATAACGCTAACTTCATTGCATGGAGAGTAGCTGACTTTAAGAGCAAGGTAGGAATTTATTACAATGTTAATGATGTTCTATTCTCAATGGCATTCTTGAAGATGATTGCTGGTTCTGATAATAGAGCAAAGAATACATATGAATATCTTGATCCAGGTACAATGAAGATTTGCCTTGGACAGGATGATATGGATACTATCATGCTAACCGATAACGTAGGTAGAAAGACTAAACCTTACTACGTTGAGGAACATGATATGAATGGTGTCAATCCGTTCTTCAATGGTGAGGATAATAACTTCTTCAACTTGATGGATCTGGCTTATGATACCGAACTTAGAGCTATGATGAAGTCTATCTTTGATACAATGCGTAGTTCTAAGTATGGAGGTTCTGTTCAGGAATGTATGGACAGATACTTCTTCAGCATTCAAAAATACTTCCCTGCTGTAGCTTATAATGAAACAGCTCGTCTTCTCTATGAGGAGGCTTCTGTTGCACAAGCTGCTGGAGATTATCGTAATGGTACTCCTGCTATTAGCCAATCTCTCGGTAATCAGTTGGAGGCAGAATTACAATGGTGGAAGAGAAGAGAGAAATACTTGGAATCTTGGGCTGGAGCTGTTCCTTTCTATGTAAGATCTGAACACTCTCTCGGTTTCCGTTCACTCTTGACAACTCAATCATCAAGACCAGAGTATTCATTCACTCTTACTCCTTGGCAATATCTGTATCCTAAGACTGGTGTAGGTCAGTCAATGGGTGCTGATAATACAAGAGTAGCAAATGGAGCTGTCTATAATACTGCCAAAATTACAACTGATGGTAATACCGATATGTTCATCTATGGTGCTGATTACTATAAGTCATTTGGTGAATTTGGTGATAAATCCGTTGGTGAAACATTCGAATTGGCTGGAAAACACTTGGAGGAATTCTCAGCAGATAGTAGACAAGTACAATCATATCAGTTTAGACCAATTGCATTCTCTGTTAATTGTCCTAACCTGAAGAGATTATGCCTGTATGGATGTTCAACTCTAACTGGTAATCTTAACATGGCTGGATGTGGTAAGTTAACCTCTCTTGACCTGAGAAACACTAATATTACCTCTGTTAGCTTACCAGAAACTGATACACTGACAACAATGTATCTTCCTTCTGGCATTGCATCATTGATCATCAATAACTGTCCTAATCTGAGTCTCCAAAGCTCTACTGTTCAACAACTGAGCAACATTGAAACTAATAACAGTACTATTGCTCTACAGATGATTACTGGTGGTACAAACTTGGTTAATGCTAAGTTCAATAACATCAATATCACTACAACTTCTGCAAATGAAGCTACTGTTAGAACATGGCTGTTAAACGATATTACTAAGAATATTACAGGAACAGTTTATCTTGCAAAGGAATTAACCGATGAAGAGATTGCTGCTCTTGAAACTAAGTTTGGTAATGGAGTATTCAATGTGGGAAGTTCATTCTATATTACTTACATTCAAACTGAAATAAGTGAACCTGTAATTAGCCCAACTACCTTGACATTAGGTCCTGGGGAAACTGCTACTATTACTGCTACTTATACTGGTAATGCTATTAAGGGTTGGGATTGGACATCAAGTTCTCCTACCGTTAGTCTGACAAAAACCAGAAAGAGCCTTGTTATTACAGCTCCTGCAACTGTAAGTAGACCAGAAGATATTACAATTACTTATTCAGTCACAAAAGCCAATAATACAACTGTCACTAAGACTTGTTCATTGTCGCTGATCAGTACAAACTTCTTGATCAATGGACTGGCTATGGATACTAACCAACCATTAGTATGTGGTCAAGGTTCTCCATCAGTTAGCGGTTCATTCACTATTACTGATACTGAAGGACTTAATAACTGGGTAATCCAATCATTCACTGGTACTGGTATTACATCTACTATCAGTGGTGGAACAGTTAATTATAGTATAGCAAATCCTACAATTAATACTGTGGGTTATGGACAGTTGACAATTGTACAAGCAGGAGAATATACCTATACATTCCAGATTGGTTATACAATTTCTGCTCCTACAGTTGATGTAGAAGGTAATACAGCTCTTGTCAGAAATCTAAAGAATGGTATTACAGCTGAATTCACTCTGAGTACTACTCCTGCTGTTGCCATTAGTTCAGTTTCTGCTACATTCAGTACTGATATTAATGCTACACAGTCTAGCTCTGGTGGAACATTAACTCTGAATATTCCTGCTGGATCTGCTGAAGGAACGATCAATACTAACATGACAATTGTTGGTCTTGATGCTAATGGTGGTAGTTATAGTAAAACTATTGCCCTTACACTTCAGACAATCTCACTGGAACCAAGAATTATTGTAGATTATGAATGGAGTATTGGAAATGTAAATAAACCTCTGTACTTACATAAGCATGACAGCCATGTTCTAACTGGAATGACTATTGTTCAGAGTACATTGGCTGATAATAATCCAACTGTCACTGAAATAAATGGTTATGATACTATTACAGTAAGTGGTGAAGGTTTCCTGAGAATTAAGTATGATCTTGGTTCTCAATGGACAACTAACCTATTCAAGAACTGTATGGGTGTCAGAAAGGTTCAGATCTATGATGCTACAATCGGTGATATCAGTGGTATTCTTGCTGTTGATTCTCCTGTAGATCAAGCTCAGGCAGTTTATCCTGTTGTCGAAAGATTCAAGATCCAGAATTGTAAGACTCTCAGTAGATTTAATAGTGATGCAAATAATCAGGGTGCTACACTTGATAATGCTTTCAATGGCCGTAATATCATCAAGATCGACCTTAGAGGAATTTTTGATAGAGAAAATGGTGGTGATGGAGCATTCAAGAGTCTAACCAATGCATTCCAAGTTGGTAATACTACAGAACCTTGTGTACTGTATATTGCTAAGGTTGGTGATAGCAAGGGAAGAAGCCTGTTTGTTGATAATATCTTCAAAGAGGATAATAACCTGGTTCATGCCGTTCTCTATAGTGGTGTAGTTGCTCAACCTCAGATCACTAGATGGAAAGTCATTAGTGGAGGTTGGAAACATGATGCTACTGCTACTATTGAAGATAAGAAGTCTTACGGTGGTGCTATTACATTCCTGGCTGATTCTGCAACAACCATTAATAAAGCTGCTATGTCAAGTGCCTTAGGTCTTGAAGTCAGTGTTAATGGTGGTTCATGGACTGGTGTAGGAAGTGCTGCAACATCTTGGACTCTTGCAAAGGGAGATTACCTGAGATTCTTAGTGACCAATAGTAATACAACTGGTAGTAGTTCTTCAGATTGTTTGAAATTTACTGGTAATAGTGCAGGCGGATATCGTGAGCTTGGTTTCTATGATGCATTATGTAGAGATAATGTTATTGGAGATGGATATTTCCTATATTATCTCCATTACGAAGATACCGGCATTACAATGTTAGGAGATTTTAACGATCAGCTCTTAGAAGCAGCATATAATTACAATTTAAGGATCGGTTATAATTGTACAAATCTTAAAAGACTTTGTGAATATATTCCAGACTCCTCTCACTATCTTCTTGGCAACAAAATTAATAGTGTTCATAATGTTGTGGAGATGGAGTTCAAAAACCAGATCCTAGGAGATCAGATGCCTGAGGATTGTAGAGAGTATGTTAAATATATCATAGCCCCAAGCTCGGAAGATACTAATTATAGTTCTTTCTCAAGCGTAATTAGTGTTCCTAATGATTACTATATGACGTCTTGTTGGGGTACTACTTCTGAGTCAAATGCTTACCAAACGACTGGCAAATTCCAGGGCTGTTTAAAACTCAATCAGCTCATCCGAATCTATGTTTCTAATCCGAATTTTAGATCTTGTTTTAGTTTCTCTAATTTATTCAAGAACTGTACATCTCTGGCCATAAGTCCTGTGGTCGATTATGGTAATTCTTGGGAAGTTGCTAACAAGTCTGATGGATGGAATGCACAATACTACGGTATGTTCTCTGGTTGTACATCCCTCACGGAAATTGATGATTCTATTATTGATATCAGAATTAATGATACATATCTTAGAAATATCTGTCTTTCCAGTATGTTCTCTGGTTGTACGTCTCTGAGAAAAACTCCGAAAATTAGGATTAGTGGTCTTTATGGAGCGTCTCTTGATACAAGAAGTTTAGATCTCGTATTCTCCAGTATGTTCAATAGCTGTTCGTCTCTAAACGATCTTACCAACCTAAACAACTACTTAAATATTACTAATTTCCCATACGGTTGTAAAAAGACAAATAACACTGCCCGTATGTCTTTTAAAAGGTTTTCACGTATGTTCTCTGGTTGTACATCGTTGACTAGTCTACCTGTCTGTGTTAGTGATGGTACGTTTAACAATACCACAGCCAGATATTACGGCGGGGCTACACAGGAGGAGGTCAATGAAATGTTCAAAAACTGCACTAGTCTCACCGGTAATATAACGATTCAAGCGTCAATCGACCAAGACTTTTCGCATAGCGGTGGTGATTATTTCTCCTATATGTTCCAAGGATGTAGTGGAATAACCGGAGTGACTGTTAACTGTAATGCTGGCAACTATCAGGGCTGGTATAATGCTTTTGCTGGTTGCACCGGGCTGACTTCTGCTACTCTAAACCTAACCGGAGAATTGGCAGGGAATGAACTTAATAGTATGTTCTACGGCGATGGCAACCTTTCCTATCTAAAGGCTATGTTCACTGGATCTAATTTCGGTGCAGGTTATACTACTTCTTGGATGACTGGAGTTGCTAATTCTGGTACATACGTTATGAATGCTGATGCCTCGTATGATGCAGAAACTGAGAAGAATGATTCTAGGGTTCATGCAGGATGGACTGTTCAAACTGCTTTAAACTAATTAACCTTTTAATTCCGTTAACTACATATGATTAAATATGGTAATAAAATGATTGCTAAAGCAGGATATTACCTAACTTCTTCGAGGGGGAGAAAGCATTTTGCCCTCCCCTTCATTGAAGGAGTTGAGTATACAGAAAAGAAAATCCCTGCTAAAGTTGAAATGATTAGCCCTGGAGTATTCTCTTTCGGACCATTCCAGTTGCGCTATACTGATACTATGAAGAAGGACCTTGTACAAATGATCTATAGCATGGATGATCAGATTGCTATTATTCTCAACAAGGAAGATAAACCTGCTGAATATGATCTAATGCAAGGATGGAGAACATATTTTAGTTCCCTGATTGATAAGATGGAAAAACTTCTTGAACCTGATGAACAATGAAAGAATGGTTAGAACTCGGAATCAAAGATAAACTAGCTTATATCTTTGCTAGTCTAGCCCTATTATTTGGACTAGGCATTACACTAGCTGGGTTCCTAGTTCCTCCTCTTGGTGAAGTTCATGATTCTGTACTATGGATCCTTGGACAGACTTTAGTCTATTCAGGATCTGTAGTCGGAATTTCAATACACTATCAAAACGAACTAGGAAAATTCAAAAAAGATATTGAAAAACTAATAAAGTAATGAAAGTAATATTTGCTAAAGCTGAAGAGATAGGTAATGATATTCCTAGCGGTATCATTTATTATGCAGAAGATACTAAGCAAATCTATCTCAAAACTGATATATCCGGAGAATTGAAAACTTACGGAATTGATGCTACGGGTGAACCAGCAGGACAAGAATATAGCTTCGAATCTTATAACCCTGCCGGAGATACTAAGTGGGGTGAAGGTAAAGTTATTACTACTGGACTTAAAGCTATGGGTAAATCACAAGTTAAGGTTATTGAAAACTCTGAGGAATCATTCGTCGGAAACCTATACTGGATTACAAGCAATGCTACAGTAGGAAATAACCTCTACACACTCTATAATGATGATAATGGCAACTCAGCTGGTATAAAAGTTAAGCTGATTGGTTAATAAACGTTAAACTTGGAGAATATTAAGAATCAAATCTTGGTATTCTCCTTTTTTCTCCTTACCTTTGTCGAGTCATATTTTAATCTTTGGCTTTGGAAACTCCATCGTCCGAGAATGGTTTAACCTTTCAATAAGCTGAAGATGAAAGAAAACAGATTAATTCTAGCCTGTTTATCCTGCCTTATGCTGTTGATGTTAGTCTTGATCGATGATGGACTACAACAAAGAGAAGATTAAAAGTCTGATTAAGGCAAAGGAAAAAGAACTTGAATTGCTGAAAGAAATCGAAGCAAAAATTAATGAGGCTGGCCAGGATAAAACCTAGCTGGCCTTTATTCTACCTATACTTTTTTTTTATGTCTATTTGGTATATAATGCGGACCGAAGGGACATACTAAGGTCCTCCCTATCCACCAGAACATTTTTCAGAGAAAAACGTTCAGATTATTAATGTAGTATAATTAACCATTCTAATTGTGAATAAAAGATAAAATTAAGCTACATTATTTGGCCAATTGGAAAAAAGTCTATATCTTTGCCGAACGTAATATTAATGGAACATATGAAAGCTATTATATTCGGAAGAGTAAGTACTGAAGGTCAAGATATAGATCAACAGACTGAGAGATTAATTGAAAGGGCTATCCTAGATGGATTTAGCCAGGAGAATATTATTACTATTTCTGTTAAGGAGAGTGGTATTAGTCTGAAAGAAACAGAAAGAAAGGGTATTATTCAACTAAAAGAACTGGCTGAGCCTGGAGATACTGTTTACCTATATGAGATTACCAGATTAGCTAGAAGAGGGGATGTTAACTTCAATATTAAACAATTCCTGGTAGATAATCATATTCAATTGATCTGTCTTAAACCTGAATTGAAACTCCTAGATGAAGATGGACAGGTTAATCAGATGGCTAATGTTGCTTTTGGTATGTTAGCTGTGTTTGCTGAGCAGGAAATGTATAATGCTAAGGATAGAATGCAAAGAGGAAAGTATTATGCTAAACTTCAGGGGAGATTTACAGGAGGAAGACTCAGATTTGGTTATGGATTAGACAGAAGTAAGAGATTTATTGTCAAACCAGAAGAAGCCAAGATTATTAATGATGTTTTCTCCTTAATGGCCAGTGGGAATCATAGTATTAAGTCTATTTCTATTACTCTTGGTTTAACAGTAAAGAAGGTACAGAATATATTAGCCGGAAATGAATACTTTGACTGTTCCTATCCTCCAATTATTACTGAGGAACTCTATAGGAAGGCTCATGAATCTCTGGAAAGGAATCAGAAAAAACCAAAAACAATAACAAAGCATATTTTCCTGGGTAAAGGCTTGATTAAAGATGAATATGGGTATACAATGTTAGGCAAAGTAAGAGGAAAGCGTAATGATGGGTATTATGCTCATTCAGTTCATTCTGGTTCTACACTTACCATTGCTTCACAGAAACTAGATGAACTTATTTGGTTAGTTGCATCTTCTGAATATCAAAATCTGATTGACTTAGGAGAAACAGAAAAGAAGGAAGAACAGAGACTCTTAGAAGAAAGATTGGCCAGAATAGAAAACGATATTGTTCAGGAAAAAGAGATATTAGAGAAAATAGAAAAAAGGTTTATTCTGGGTAAAATAACAGAAGACCTAGCGGATTCTCTTGGTTTTCAACATAAAGGGATAATACGTACTCTTGAATCAACCAGACTTACTATTATTGAACAACTTGGACAACTCAATACTATAAAACCACTTCAATCTACAACAGAAATAACTGATCCTGAACTAAAGAGAAATATTATACTACAGGTTATTGATCATATTCAAATTACTAAACTGGGCAGATACTCCTATAGGCTTATTTTTCATTTCTCCAACCCTCTCTGCCCAGATCATGAGGAATTCTTTCAAACCCGTGTTAAAATTTGTTAAAAAATAGGCTTTTTTTAAAATTTGGTGTATTTTGGTCAAAATTGGGGTTTATTAGGCTAAAAAACACCATTTTCCCCCCGATTTTCACCCCTTTAAAATGTCAAACCCTTACTTATGTAAAAAGAGTAGAATTATCCTCTTTTTTAACATTTGAGTTCGAGGATGTGTTTGTCCTGTTTTTATGAAATGGGATAAACCACTGTGTTCATATTATTATTGTTATTCATGTGAAGGTCTGGCTTGTCTGTGATGGATAGGTCAGACCATTTTATGAGAATAACTGTAGTATGGATTGCCTTGAAGAGAATAGTAATATAATAGAATATGATTAATAACAATAATAATAGTTCTGCTGATGTGAAGAACAGTAGCACAGTAGAGACATGGAGACCTGTAGTTGGTTATGAGGGTCTTTATGAGGTAAGCGACAAAGGTAATGTTAAGAGTTTATCCAGAGAAGTTATTCGTAAGGATGGCATTAAGATTAAGATTAGTGAGAGATTACTGAAGATAACCAAGAGTGAAACAGGTTATTGTACAGTAAATTTGAGTAAGAACGGTGAATCTTATTGTTTTGGGGTTCATGTCTTAGTGGCTCATGCATTTGTTCCTGGTTATGATAAAGATAATGCAAATGAAGTTAACCATCTGAACGAGGATAAACATGATAATCGTGCATGTAATCTTGAGTGGTGCAACAGAAAATATAACCTGAATTATGGAGGTTATAAGGAGAGAATGAGTATTTCCTGTGGAGGTAGTGGATTGATTAAACAGTATGATCTTCAGGGAAACTTAGTTGCAGAATATCCCAGTATTAAAGAAGCTAGTAGACAGACAGGTATTAATGTTTCTAGTATTCATGGAAATATAAATGGGAATATCAAGAGAGGATACACAAGAGGTTATCGATTTGTTGGATAAAAAACTGTAGCCATAAATAATTATATCTCAGGGACTAGATTGGGTATTTCACCATCATACCCCGTCTAGTTCCCTCTTTAACTCCATTAACATTACGTATTATGAAAGAGAATAACTCCGCTACGCTACGCTGGAAGAGAGTTCCTGGCACTTGGATAGAAGCCAGGCCTAACAGTGAAATAAAGTTTGGTTGGGAGATCAGAATAAAAGGACATTGGGTTAAGAAGAGAACAATAAGACCTGGATGGACTGTGGGAGGATATCAACAACCAACAGAAACCTTAACTGTGTATGATGAAATCGGTGATAGAGATACAGATTCAATAGTTAAACTTGATCAACCGAGAGTAAGATACAGAGATGACTATGGAAATAACAAAATATTGATGTTAAAACAAATAATAGAAGCATTATGAATACAAGATTTTTATGGAAACCTGAAAATGTGGTATTCAATAACAGAAAAGAGGCAATAAAAACAATGGGAAGATCCTATTATTGCCAATGCCTAAGAAATAGAGAATTTATTTTCGATTATAAAGGATAACTAAAATTTATAGACATTTCTATGAAAATTGGTATAAGTAAACAGGCATTTGTAGATAAAGATATTGCAAATGCTATGATAGGCCATATTAATCCGGAAACAACAGCAATTAAGCATAAGTATGGATTCAGTGGCAAAGAAAAGGTTAGGTTTGATAATATTTCAATAACAAATCCATCAGACCTAATGAATATGCTATGTCAGGGGAAGACATATAGTCATCCTTTGAATATTTCAGGTGATTATGGCATGTCTCAGAAAACTAATAAAAACTTTAATGGGACTTGTATAATTCCACTTGATGTTGATGATACTAAAGCTAATTGCCCAAAGGATTATATTGGCAAACTTAGCATTAAACCTACTTTCTATTACACAACTTATAGTAATGGACTTCCAAATAAAGGAACTAGGTTTAGAATGTTCTATTGCTTCAATTCAATGTCTGGCAAATCATATCTGAATTATAGATATCTTGCTTCGAAATTGGTTGGAATAATAGAAAATGATACTTCAGAAAAACTTGATCACTGTTCATTAGTAGCTGCACAGTATTTTAATGGAACTAATATGAATACAGCAGCTCATTTTGATGCTGATTATTATGGAAATATTTATTCCTGGACAGATATTGGAGCAGATAAAGATGATTATGTGAGATGGTTAACTGAAGAAGATAAAGATGGTAAAATTGCAGGTTATAGTGAATCTGGATATAGAAGAAATCATTATAATATCTGCAAAGAACTGGGAATTCCATATTATAATCTTCCTGGAGTAAAAATTGATGAAGATCTGATTCAGGATTATGAAAAATATGGAGCAAATCATTGGTTTAGAAAAAACTTCCATTATCTGAGTCTTCCTAAACAAACTTGGACAAAACGCTGGACTCCTGATATTCCTTGGCAATATGTAGATGAGGATGAACCATTTGTGAAAATATTCTATCATCCTAATAAAATTAAAACAGGACAGGGAAGAAAAAAAACATTGATTGGAAATGCTGAAGTGTATAGAATAATTAATCCTGAAGCTACACCAGAACAAATCTTCTTTATGCTGGCAATGGATAATTATGATCTCCTAGAGGAACCATTAAGTGTTGAAACTATTATAGACTATACACAGGATCTTTTCAATAAAACAGATGAAGAAATTTGGAATCATCAGAAAGCATGGATTGATCAATGTACAGCAAATAAACCTGAATTCATCCTTAATCCTTTTATAGATTTCGAAAATACTAGGAGTAAAACTAAAAAACAATATGTCAGACAAATAAAAGGAATTATCACTGATTCAAAAATCTATAAATCACATGCATATAATCCTAATGTAGGTGTGTCAGAAAATCTTAGACAAATTAATCAAGTAGATCCAACTATTACATATAAACAGGTTAAAAGATATCATAGTATTAGAAAGACTGATCCAGAAAAAATGAAACTAAACATTAAGGCGAATTATAATACTGGACTTAGCCTTAGAGAAAATACTGAAATAATTAATGATATCTTCCATACTGAATTCTCCAAAGATACTATCTCTAGAATTGTTCAAATTGACTTCTCTTCTGAACAGGTAAAACAGAATAAGAGAGAAGAAAAACAGAATAAGAAAGAAGAAGAGTTAATTAATTCTGGCCTGATTGATCCAGAACAAAGCTTGAGATGGAATATGAGAATACTACAGGAAAATGGTATTAAATTCTCTAGACCTACTCTTGAAAATGTTCTGGCCAAATTGAAAGAAGAAAAACATGAACTGCCTTTGGCCAATGAAGAGAAAGAAGAGATCATAACTGGCCAGGCTACGCCAAGGCCAGAAACAAATAATAATCTTAACTTTAACTCTTTCTTTAACAATAACTGGAGTTTATTTTAGTATATGTATAATTCTCTTACAGCAGACTCTCTTGGAGTCTGTTGTGTGAATATAAAAAAACTATTGAATCATTGCTTTGACAAGCAATGTTATAATGTAAAGGCCAATTTGAGACAAAAAAAACACACCCCTAAAATAAAGATAATATATGATTACAGTTTCAAAATTTTTAGAATTTGACAGTGACGGTAATGTCATTAATGTCTGGGACAATGATAGACCAGGCAATGTAGTAGAGTATAGACAACTATCAAAAGAGTTAGATTATTTTTCTCAGAAAGATAGTATTGATCCAACAGATTATTATATAAGTGCTGATGGAGTATTGAGAAATTCTGCTAGAAATTGGAAGCATCTTACTCCGACGCATTATAAATTTAAGGTATATTATATTATTAAGAAAAAATATATTAATTTGAATTGGGTATTATTTAAGTTATGGGGAATAGAATATAATCAGTTTGATTTAGCTGTTGAGGTATTTGATTCTACTACAGGTGCCAAAATTACTATTTTGCCAGAGTCTTTAATTCCACTACATTTCTCTTGGGATGATCCTCGATATAGATTTCATAAATTTATAGATGATTCTGAAGTGAGAGAACGTATTAATAGACTTCAGGACATGTATAGAGAAATAGATCAAAGTAGAATTAGTTATTTTGAGAATGTTCCGGAATGGTTAGATGAGGATAAAGAAGTTGATGTTGATTTATCATTGCCAGAAGAATATAGTAGTTTATTAAAGGTATATGTTTAAGAGATTAATATATAAGATTGACGAATGGCTATGTGGATTATTCTATCATTTGCATAGTTATTTTGCATATAGGTGTAGTTGTCATCATCCCACTATTGAAGAAAGAATTGAGCATCTTCACAGTGGTATATCTGATTTGGAGGACAACTGGAAATTAGAAACCGGAATTAATATTCAGAATGACACTGTAAAAGAATGACGGTGGAAAGAAGGTGTAGTATATGCGTAAGGCAATAAAGATATTACAAATAGTTCAGTCTGTTATAACATTAATTTTAGTTATCTATTCAGCACTGAACATTGAAGATAAAAGAAAGTAGGAAACTTACTTCTTAAACTTCATAATAATCAGAGGAAGGCACAGATAAACATGGCGCTTTATCCTGTCCCTGTCTGTGTCCATTCCTCCTTTAATAACAAGAAAGATATGAATACAATATTAGCATCTGTTTATTTATTATTCTTAATTATATTAGGATTAGGAATAAATAAATATTGGAAAAATAATCCAATAGTTTATTATGTTTATTGGATTTTAGTAATATTTACAGTCATTATTATACCTATGATTGTAATGATAATTTAAAATATAATTGGTGTGGTTTAATAGAATCATTTTGAGTTCAGATTATTGAAACTCTTTTTATTTTTTAGAATATGGTAGTAGTAATATCCTACTCTTCATTCATATTCAAATAATCTGTTTTGACTATTTATTAATCCCTTTCTTCAGAAGAGCATTTGTTTAATTTCTGTTCTCATATTTCCTTTGTCCGTATGCTTTTCTATATAGGTGATTCTATAAACCCACCAACATTTTAATCTTCAAAAAACCACAGAAGAATGCCTACGATTAATAAGAAAAATAAAATTCAAACATTAAGTACTAAGTGGAAAAGACTTGATGATGATGCCAAGTATTATAATAGTACATCATGGCATAACCTGAGGAACTACTATATTAAGCATCATCCTTTCTGTGAGATTTGCGAAGAGAACGGGAGAGTAAGACTAGGTGAGGAGGTACACCATAAGACAGAGTTCCTATCAGGTAATACTGAGGAGGAGAGATGGCAACTACTATTGGATGAAGATAATCTACAGACATTATGTAAGGAGTGTCATCATAATATTCATTCACAAAAGAAAAAGAGTACCCTATCTCCACACAAAAAATAAAAAAAAATTTTTCATTTTAAAATCAAACCGAGATAGACCGGGGGGAGAGATTTTTAAAAATTTTTTCGCGAATAAAC